>Ga0222714_10000044_pt1 | contig 150791 bp, 119 predicted proteins | sample C33_3DmetaG_FD_165048 | JGI IMG/M metagenome (GOLD analysis project Ga0222714, IMG submission 165048) | Estuarine water microbial communities from San Francisco Bay, California, United States - C33_3D | ecosystem: Environmental > Aquatic > Marine > Unclassified | place: USA: California... | reverse complement strand
TTTCAAGCTAATACCTTCATCAATAATAGCTTGGATTCATTACCTTACAGAATCTACATACCTACTAATACTACAAACAAAAAACTCCCAGTTTTATTATTCCTTCACGGCCGAGGTGAAAGCGGCAAAGATAATATTAAGCAATTTACTCATGGTGGACGTTGGATTTATAATTATGTTAAAAATAACGAGCCTGCGATATTAATTTTCCCTCAATGCCCAAACACCAGTTATTGGAGCAATGTAATAAGGACTGAAGACTGCAATGGTAAACCAAATTTTATTTTTAACTCTGAGGAAAAGCCAACTAAAGCAATGGGTTTATTGATTGATTTATGGAAAGCTAAAATCTCAGAATTAATATCTCAAGATTTGATAGACACTAATCGATTTTACATAGGTGGAATATCTATGGGAGGGATGGGTATAATAGAGTTCATTCAACGAATACCTAATACCTTTTCTGCTGTTTTTCCTATTTGTGGAGGAGGGATATTAATAAATCCAACTGCCCAGAAGAACTCAAACTTTTGGTTCTTTCATGGCCAAAAAGATGATATTGTAAACTATCATCATTCTTTCAATGTGCACAAACAATTACTCGCACAAAGAATTCCTAGCAGATACACACTTTTCCCTGAAGCCAATCACAATGCATGGGATTCAACCATTGCAATTAAAGAAGTTCTTCCGTGGGTATTTAGTTCTTCAAAAAAATCTATTTTAAAACAAAATCAACCTTCTCCAAATTCTGAGAATTAGGACCTACAAAAAACTCAAAATCACCCTTTTCAATAATCCAATTTCCTTGGTTATCGAAGAATCCTAGCTCCTGAGTAGATATATCAAAACGAATATTACGTTTTTCACCTTGCTTTAAGTCCACTTTCAAGAATCTACATAATTGTTTGACCGGACGAGTATAGCTGCATAAAACATCTCGGTAGTAGAGTTGAACAATTTCGCTTCCATCAACAGTTGAAGTATTAGTTACATCTACATCAATATGAATGAAATTTCCTTCTTGAGAAATGCCTTTAAGTTCTGTATCGAATGAAGAATAACTCAAACCATACCCAAAAGGATAAAGCGGAGTATTTGGCACATCTAAATATTTTGAAGTATACTTTTGGTCTTCTTCTAAGGGTCTACCCGTAGTTCTGTGATTGTAATAAATTGGCACTTGACCTAGACTACGAGGAAAGGTCATTGTTAATTTACCACTTGGATTATTTTGACCATAAAGGGTATTTTTAATTGCGATACCTCCTTGTGTTCCTGGGAACCAACATTCTAAAATTGCATCGCATAATGGTTCAACTTCAGTTAAAACTAAGGGCCTTCCATTCATTAGTATCAAAACAATTGGCTTTTCTAATTTTCTTAATTCCTTAATTAATCGAATCTGATGTTCAGGTAATTCAATTGAAGACATAGATGCTGCCTCACCACTCATACCGAAGGCCTCGCCTAATGCCAGCACAATTACATCAGCTTTCTTAGCTACTTTTATTGCTTCTTTTAGCAATTCATCGGCAGCTTGAATTTCTGGAATTTGACCGTCGTGAGCATTTAACTTACTAATTACATTTTTACCCTCTAATAAATTACAACCTAAAGCATAAGAGATATATTTTTGATCTGAAACAGCTTCCCAAATACTTACAGCTTTTTTCCAATCTCCTGCCCCACTCCAATTGCCAATCAAGTCTCTTTTACGCTTGATTTGAGGTCCTATAAATGCTATTTTTTGTTTATGATTTAATGGTAGTATGCTTTTATCATTTTTAAGTAAGACAAAGGATTCTTCAGCAGCTTTTTGCGCAATTGATAGATGTTCAGGAGACATTAACTCGCTTTGTCTGCTTTCGTCAAGTCCTCTGAAAGGATCTTCAAATAAACCCAGACGCAATTTTGCTTTTAAAACATTTCTGCAGGCATTGTTTATATAGGTTTCAAACGATTTATCTTCTCGAGCAATTTCTTTTAAATGATTCAAATAATATTCGCTCACCATATCCATTTCTGCACCGGCTTTAATGGATTTTGTAGCTACCGATTTTTCATCTCCAACACCATGATAAACAAGTTCTTTAATTGCTGTATAATCAGTTACCACCAATCCGTCGAAGTTCCATTTATTCCTCAAAACCTCTTGGATTAGCTCATCATTACAAGTAGCAGGAATTCCATTAATATCATTAAATGATGTCATTATTGATTCGACACCCGCGTACACTGCAGCGTTATATGGCGGTAAATATTCGTTATACATTCGAAAACCACTCATATCCACTGTATTGTAATCTCTACCCGCTTCTGCCGCACCATACAAAGCAAAATGCTTCACACAAGCCATTAATTTATCTTGTTTTTTCAAGTCACTACCTTGATAACCAGCAACCATAGATTGCGCTACAATACCGCCAAGATAAGGGTCTTCGCCGGCGCCTTCAGAAACTCTACCCCAACGAGGGTCACGAGTAATATCTACCATGGGTGAGAAAGTCCAATTCAAACCATCTGCGGTAGCTTCTTTTGCAGCCAATGAGGCAGTACTTTGAATTAAGTTAGGATTCCATGAACAAGAAAGCCCTAAAGGTATTGGAAATATTGTTCTGTGTCCGTGAATTACATCATATCCCAACAATAATGGAATCCCTAAACGAGTATTTTTAATTGCACGATCCTGTAATTTCCTAACTGCAATTGGGGTAAATGTATTAAAAACAGCTCCTACTTGACCTTTATCAATTTTACTTTCTACATCTTCAGACAATACGGGCCCCGTAACATCAAACCCAATTGAGGGTAAGTTAAGCTGACCTATCTTTTCTTCCAAAGTCATTAAATTCATTAAACTATCAAGAAAATGAGATTCAAATTGATATTGTTGTTGTTTCTCATTTTTCATAATGGATAACCATGTAGGCTCAACATCTCGATAATAGTGATCAAAAACAGATGTGTCTATTCTACCCCTTAACTTATTAGGGAAGAAGATTTGTGCAGAAGCAGAAATTCCGAATATTAATGGAATTAAAAGTAGAAAATGTTTTTTCATTTTAATTTAGATATGGTGCTTGAAAATTAAGTGATTTCAAGCCTGTTTTTACATCGGTATTTTTAGTAAATAACTCCCATAATAATTGGGATCTGTAGTTTTCTATATTTACAATTATTGGACCTTGATCAATTGCCAAAAACGAATTAGCAGCCCAAACTTCACCCACACAAAAAGCATCGACAAAACCATATTCTTTAAACAATAAATCACCCATTATATAATAGAAAAAGTTCACTGCCTTTTTTGATTCTTCTGGTGTATAAGGAATTGAAGATAATGCTGCCGTTGGAGTTATTACTCCCCCATCATTTGTAGGTGAATGCGCTGAATATCCCCAAGGGTTATCACTTGCAGTTAATCCCCAACAAGAGTCTGAGTATCCCGCTTGATTTTTGGGATTTGCTTTGCAATATGCATGATTAATCTTAGAGTGATTTACTACTTGATCCCAGTAATTTGCATAATTATCAGTTAAACCTCTAGGGTCCAATCCTAAAAATGTGTATTGTTCAAAAAACAGAGGCCCACCATAGTCTTCTCCAAGTGGTAATGTTATACTATAAAAGGACTTACCATTTTTAATACCGCCATTTCTCGCCCAACCATTATGATATACTTTTGGATCAACGGGGTGTGAGGGAGAAGATGCGGCAAGAACGTGAGTAATAAGACATTCATTGTAACCGCGAATTGGCATATTCATTATCCAACCTTTATTAGGACTCCAATGCCAGTATAACTGATCTTCAGCACCATTTTTGGTAAACCAGTTCCAATCTACCCTATGCCAAATGGAATCAATTCTATTAATAACATTGAGCTCATCAGGGTTGTTTTTATCTAAATATTCTTTTGCAGTTAACAAACCCATAATCAAATAGGATGTTTCCACTAAATCTGCACCGTCGTCATTGGTTGAAAACGGCCTAACCTCACCAGATGAACCACTCAACCAGTGTGAGTATGCTCCATGAAATACATCTGCTGTATTCCATAGAAAATCAGTCATTTTATCCATATGTTGAACAAAATCACTTCTTGATATATAATTTCTTTCGGTAGCAGCAATAGCTGCCATAATACCAAAACCAGAACCACCTGAAGTAACTAAATCTCCAGAGGTATTGCGCTCACGAGACAATCCACTAACGGGATGCGCAAAATCCCAAAAATATCTGAACGTTCTTCTTTGAACTGTATCTAATAGATCAGACTCACTTAGCAAATTAAACTTTTGACTAGGATCCCATGTAGTTCTTATGAGGATGTTCGCTGAAGATTGTATACTACCGCCATCTTTTGATTTAACATCGGCAGTAATCGGCAATGTATATTTACTATAATATTTTAGATACTCTTTAGGTTTGAAGGCAATAGTTGAATCACTATTTTCAAACCAATAATCACTATCAACAGATACTACACCGTTGTATTTTAACTTAATTGCACTTTTAGCAATAGTTGTATCCAGTTTTTCAGAAAATCGGATGCGTACTGTTGGACTTACTGAAGCATTTTTTCTTATTCCATAGACATTAAATTCATCCCATTTTACTGAGATTAATTGAACATCATTTGGATTTTGATTTTTCTTAGGTTGTTCTTCAGTTTTTTTACAACCTATATTAAAAATAACAAAAAACAAAAGGACTCCACTGTAAAGTGAGAGTCCTTTTGAAAGTTTTAATTTATTGAATTTCAAACTATTTACCAGCTAATTCTAAATCAAAAAGAGATTTTACATCGGCCGCTGCCAATGCTTTGTCATATAGACGAAATTCGTCCAAACCACCATCGAAATGCTTCATCCAAGATGCTGGACTATTTCCAGGAAGGTTCTGATCAAAACAACCAAAAACGAATCGAGTTGCATTATTAAATTTCAATGCTCCCAATGGTCCACCACCATTAGCAGGATCATCTCCAAAACGATCTGTTACATTCTCTGGCATTGCTATTTCCTCGCCATCAACATAGAATGCTGCTTTGGATGAAACAGCATCGTAGGTACACACTAAATGGTGCCACTCATTATTACCTAAGATTAAACGATTATCACCTCCTAAGTCCATCCATTGTTCATTCCATACTGGAGCATCCCAGTTACAAACAGTGAATTTAATCCTTACTGAATCGTTTCCATCTGCACCACTTTCTTGCAAAATGAACATATTCCCCCAATAATTACTATCATTCAATAATTGGAACCAAGACTCAGCACCATCAGCGTGATTAGATGTTTTAACCCAAGTAGCAACGGTGGTACTTTGCATTCCAGAAACAGCAGCGCCAACATTAGAATATAAAGCATACCCGTCTGTTGTACCCATGAAGCATCTGCCTTTCGCACCGGTTCCGTAACTTATGTTGTTCTTGATAGATACATCAGAGATATTTCCTTTGGCATCATCCATATTATTTTCAAAAGAAAACTTAGCTACCAAGTTAGAAGAAGCAATCTGATCTGAACTAGTATACCCTGTATTGTTGTTTGTTCCTGGGTCATCAGTTGGCTCATCAGAACATGCCTGAAAGTTCAAGGCCAATGCAGAAACCGCTACAAGGCTTAATGTTGAGAATAAATTGTTTTTTTTCATATTTGTTTATTTGGTTTTTTTATTAATATCCAGGGTTTTGTAACATTTTTCCTTCACTCAAATCTACTTGCCTTTGGGGAATTGGGTAAAGTTCATGTTTACCGTCTATAAAGTTAATATTATTTGCTCGTATTACATCACCTATTCTACCTTGTCTTCGCAAATCAAATACGCGATCATGTTCAAACGCAAGTTCAAATCTACGCTCTTTCCAAATTGCATTTCTAACAGAATCGGCATCGTTTGAATTAAAATCAGCGAGACCCGCTCTGCTTCTAATTTGATTTAAGTAATTGCAAGCCGTAGTTTGATCGCCTAATTCATTGGCGGCCTCTGCGGCAATCAATAATATTTCACCATAACGAATCACACGTAAATTCTTATTTGCATTAACGTCTCCTTGACCCCATGATTCAGCAATTTTGCTTACATAAGATTTATAATTATACAAGGGATTTGAATGTCCGGCATCGGTTTCCCATCCATCCCATAGTGTTTGCCCTGACTTAATAATTGAAGCATCTCTGCGCAAATCTCCAGCTTCATAGGCATCATAAAAATCTTGGGTTGGAGTATTGAATCCCCACCCTAAACCTTTTGCTCCACCTCTTGGTGCTTGTACTACATAATACTGGAGTATTCCTTTTTGTGGATCTGTTCCTTTGCAATTAACTTCCCATATAGACTCTTCAGAAAATTCTCCAATTTCTCTCCAAATGTGAGAATAATCTTTCACTAAGTTATATTGCCCAGAGGAAATTAGATTAGAACAATAATTTGCACATAATCCCCAGTTTTTTCTGTACAAGGCAACCTTTGCCAACATTGCTGTAGCAGCGTCGCCACTTGCTCTTCCTAAATCTATTAATTGTTTTGCTGGCAACTGTGTGGCAAATTGAAAATCCGACTCAATGAGGTCATATATTTTATCTTCAGAAGCGCGAACATATGTATTTGCAATTTCTTCTTCTGTAATTGGTACTTTATCAATTAACGGTACACCACCAAAACTTCTAACTAAAAAGAAATAGAAATAACCTCTAAGAAATCTTGCTTCTGCTATGTATTGGTTTTTATTTGATTGAGGGATATCTAATTCATCAACATATTTAATGGCTTTATTTGCCCTTGCAATTGCTTCGAAATAGCCGCTCCAAACATCACCGAATGAAATTGAAGTTGGAGCGAAAAAATAACCATCCATTTGATCCTTATCTCCTCCTGTATCTCCCGCATCTGAACCTTTTGAGGTATTATCACCTGCAATTTCGGTCATTCCAATAAATGGGAAACTATGTAAATTCCAATCATATAGCTTGTTGTAGATAGCATTTACCATTTCTCTTGCAGCTTGATTTGAGGTGGTAAAATAATCCTCTATCGTTTGTACCCTAGGCTCTTCTTCTAAAAAATCTTTTCTACAAGAATTCAATGTAAAAACTGAAATGGATAATACAGAAAGTATAATTGTTGATTTGATTGTGTTTTTCATTGTGTTGATCTTAGAATTGAATTTGAACACCAGTTAATACAGTACGTGAAGTTGGATAAATATTTAACTCAATACCCGCTTGTGGCGGTGCACCAGGCAACTCGGCAGTGTATCCAGAATAACTCATCCATGTGAATAAGTTTTGTGCAGTAACATAGAAACGTAGGGACTTCGCACCAATTTTTGAGATTGCCCTACCGGGCATTGTATAGCCTAATGAAAGGTTATTTAATCTGATGAAAGAACCACTCTCTACATAATAATCGGATGGTTTTGGAACACCATTATATGCTCTTGGAGCCTCGTTTGTTGGATTGTCAGGCGTCCATCTATTTACAGCAACATCATATTCTACATTATAACTACCTCCGTATCTAACGGTTTTCTTTCCGTTAAACACCTTGTTACCGTAGTTTGAGAAAATATCAATGTTTAAATCCCAGTTTCTGTAAGTTAATTTAGTGTTCCAACCGAAATATGCAATTGGCTGATAAGATCCAACATAAACTCTGTCTAAATCGTCAATTACCCCATCACCATTATTGTCTTTTATTCTGAAATCACCGGGTTGTGCACCAAATAGGTGAGCTGAATTATTTATTTCTTCATTACTTTGGTAAACTCCATCAGTCTCGTATACCCAGAAAACACCAATTGGCTGGCCGGGTGCAACGCGAGTTGCAAATTCTCCGTTGTTTAAACTTCCGTAATTTGTAGGTCTACCCAAGCCTAAATTTTCTATTCTATTTCTGTTAAAGGTTGCAGTAATCACAGAGCTCCAGTTAAAACCTGACCTGTAGTCTCCAGGAAGTGATTTGTAACCCAAAGTTAATTCTATACCTGTATTAGAGATGTCTGCGGCATTTGTTAGCATGCTGTTATTATTATCTCCAAGACCAGCAGATAAAGGAACATTAAATAATGCTCCTGATGTTAATTTATAATACCAATCCATGGTTCCAAACCATCTCTTTTCAACTAATTCAAAATCAAATCCAAAATCATACTCTGTTGTTACTTCCCACTTTAGGTTTGGATCCTTTATTTCAGCAATAGTAGAACCATCTTGAATATCGCCATTTCCAAATACAGAAACTAATCCCGTAGATAGTAAGGTTACAAACTCAGAGGGATTAATTCTATCATTCCCTACCTTACCCCATGATGCACGCGCTTTTAAGTAATTAAAATTCTTTGATCTTGGAAAGAATGATTCCTTAGTGAGGTCCCATGCTAAACCAACAGATGGGAAGTTTCCCCATCTATTTTGAACTGGAAATTTCGAAGAACCATCTCTTCTGAATGATCCAGAAACGAATATCTTATCATAATACGCATAGCTAACCTTAGCCAGATAACTTTCTCTGGATCCATAATCACTTACAGGTCTTTGATACAATATATTTCCTTGTATTGTTGAGGCTCCTGTATTGATATATCTGTACTGAGGTTTAGACGGAACACCATCTCGCGAAATAGCAAACATCTCTCCATCGTATTGCTCAGCTGTATGACCTGCAATAACCTTTAACGTCTGATTTTTATTGATATTGGCATCATATGTAAGTAACTGATTCCAAATCCATCGGTAACCATTATTAGCGCTTACAGTATATGTGGTTGTATCATAACGCTGCGTACCACTAACGCGATATCTTCTTTGATAATTTCTTCCTTCATTACCGTATGCATCAAGCCCTAAACTTGTATTGAATTTAAGCCCTTTGATTATTTCCCAATCTGCATACAAATTACCCATCAACCTGTTTCCAAAAGACTGATCATCGGTGTAATCCAAAGCAGCTACTGGGTTACCCACATTGTTAACATCGGTGTAACCATAATTTCCATTTTCATCAATTACATCATACAATGGAGCTGCATTATACGCCGCTGTAAACGCGCTAAATGGTTTATTATTCGAGAAATATCTGCTCAAGTTCAGTGTATTTCCAATTCTTAATTTGTCACCTACAAAAAAATCATTATTGTTTCTCAGCGTAATACGCTCGTAATCATTACCAATAAGAATACCTGATTCTTTCATGTAATTTACTGAAAGGAAAGATGTATTTTTCTCACCTCCGCCATTTATTGAAATGGAATGGTTTTGCTGTAAACCAGTGCGCGTAATGGCATCCATCCAATCAGTTTTACCAATAATTTGTTCATCTTTAATTGCAAAGGTCCCTGCCGCCTCATTTGAATATGCTGTAAACAAATTTGGTCCGGCCATAAATACTTTGTTGGATAGGTCCTTAAATCCGAAGTATCCGTCATAACTTAAGCTTGAAGAACCCCTTTTTCCTGCTTTTGTAGTAATTAAAACTACACCGTTAGCAGCTCTTACTCCATAAATTGCAGTTGATGATGCATCTTTTAACACATCCATAGATACAATATCTGATGTTGAAATATTTCTGATATCATCAGTAATCACTCCGTCAACTACATATAAAGGCTCCGCGCCTCCAATAACAGAACCTGTACCTCGGATACGAACGGTTGGTGCTGAACCAGGAGATCCATAATTGGTAATTTGAACCCCTGCTAGCTTTCCTTGTAATGCCTGTGTACCGGTAAGAACTGGCTGTTTCACAAGATCTGCACCTTTCACAGAACCTATAGAACCTGTAATTTCTTTTCTCTTAACTTTAGAATAACCAACAACAACAACTTCATCTACTCTATCGACCGAACTTTCTAGTGAAATCATGATTCGTTTTTCAGTGCCCAAAAAGTAATCTTGTTCTTCATAATTGTTAGCAATAAAGTGAATTTGTGTTCCCTTTGGTTGATTTATTGAAATCCTACCATTACTATCGGTATATCCTATGGTTTCGGTATAAACCCCGCTTGTGTTCTTAACAAGGCGGTTAATCAAAACCCGATTTAAAGGACTCGAATTTCTTGAATCCACTACCCGAATACTGTATTGTCCACTTACTTGGTTAGATAAAATGAAACAAAGAATGATAAGAATAAATTTCGTTTTCTTATTTATAAACAAATAGGTCTTTCTGGGAGGGGAGAAACTGAACATAAAAAATCAATATTGATTGGGCAATTTATATATAATTGTTGTTTATAGAAAAAGTATAATTTTATTTCCTACAAATTCTAAATTGCTCAACTTCCGAACTCAATGAGGCTCAATAATTTATTTATTTATCCTCAACATATACACTTTGCTACAGTTAAATACGGCTTGTTATTAGATTTGTGGTTTAAGGTGGAACACATATTGAATTACTTTCAAAATATCCCTTTTAGTCAAATTGACATCATTGGGATTTCCGTGGTTGGTTTTGGTATATTAATGGGTTGGTACTACACATTCGTTTATCATTTCAGAGTTAAACCAATAAATTCTGAGAATTCCAACCAATTCAGCGAACCAGTTTCAGTAATTATCTGCGCAAAAAATGCAGTACTATTACTAGAGGATAATTTACATTTATGGCTAGAGCAAGATTACCCTGAATTTGAAGTAATTGTTGTCGATGATTGTTCGGGAGATGAAACTGCCTATTTCTTGGTTAGAGAATCAGAAAAAGAACCCCGACTTAAATATGTATTACTTGATCCAACAGTAATAAAAAACGGTAGTAAAAAATTGGCCCTTACACTAGGAATTAAAAAAGCCCAATACAAAAATATACTACTTACAGATGCAGATTGTTTACCTGTAGGTAATCAGTGGATTCAAGAAATGATGAATTCAAAAACCAAGGAAAAAAATATCGTTCTTGGTATATCCCCTGTAGATGGAGGTAAAGGATTTCTTGGAGGTCTTGTAGAGTATGAAAATTTATTTACTGCACTAAACTATACAGGAATGGCAATGGCAGGTTTACCTTACATGGGAGTCGGAAGAAATCTTTCGTACACAAAAGATATTTATGATTCGGTAAATGGCTTTTCCTCTCACCATCACATTCCAGCTGGCGACGATGACTTGTTTATACAGTCTGTAAGTAATGGATTAAATACAAGTGTTTGCCTGAGTACAAATAGCTTCACTACTACAAAAGGCCCTAAAAACTTTCAACATTATTGGAGACAAAAAATGAGACATTTATGGGTTGGTAGAATGTATAGAAGCGGTGTTAAGTTTCATTTAATGTGGTATCCATTATCCCAGTTAATATTTTGGATTTCTTTGGTATTGTTTTTCATAATTGGAAGCCATTGGATTTACCCTACAGCTTTAGTTAGCCTAAAGTTAATAACTGAATGGATAATTTATTTCAGAAAGGGTAAAAAATTACAAATGAGAAAAGGTGCTAACTGGTATCCAATATATAACCTAGTAACTACGGTTTGGTATCCATATATTAGTATTCGTGCTTACTTTAAAAAACGTATTATATGGTAACCGCAGATATACTAGAAAAATACTTCGACGCACTTAAATATAAACAAAAGGAACAATTTAATTATTTAAAAGACTTATATATCTACCACAATAATCGAGTAAATTTAATATCGAGAAAAGATACAGATAACTTCTATGTTCACCATATTTTACATAGTATGGCATTAGTTAAAACTACTGAATTTAGAGGCCTTAAAACTGTTGTTGATATAGGAACTGGTGGAGGTTTTCCAGGTATCCCTTTAGCGATAATGTTTCCTGAAATTCAATTTTACCTCATCGATAGCATTGGTAAAAAAATTAATATTGTTCAAGAAATTGCCAATGAAGTAGGTTTAGCAAATGTAACCGCAAGAAAATACAGAATTGAAGAGACTCCTTGGAAATACGACATGGCTGTAGCACGCGCTGTTGCGCCTACCATAAAGCTTTTTGATTGGATGAAAGGTCATTGGACAGGTAAACCAAAGTTTGCCCTTTTAAAAGGAGGGGATTTATCGGAAGAACTAAATGAACTTACTCAAACATACTCTAAATTAAAATTGAAGAGCACCCATATAAGTGACTTCTTTGAGGAATCTTTTTTTGAAACCAAAAAGGTTATTTCAATCGAGGGGTAATTTCTCCTTTTGCAAAATTCACAGCATCCTCAAGCCCTTCAACATTTTTACCTCCTGCAGAAGCGAAAAACGCTTGTCCGCCTCCACCACCCTGAATATATTTACCACAGCTTCTAACAAGATTAGATGCATTAACTTCTAGGCTTTCCACAAGACTTTCAGATACTATTATTGTAATACCCGGCTTTCCATCAACGCGATAACCAATTGCACCAATAAACGGATCAAATTGTTGCTTTAATTGGAAACATATATTTTTAGCATCTTCGGCAGAATATAAATCAACAACGGTAAATAATGTATTAACCGTTCCCACTTTTGAAACCATTGATTCTAACTCAGTCTTTATTACTTTGGCCTGTTCTTGTTGGAAATTTTGAATCTGTTTTTGAAGATTATTATTTTGTTCAAGTAGCTTCTCCACCGCATCAACGGCATTTTTAGGGTTATTCAGCAACATCTTGATGCTTTGAAGTTCTTGAGTTTGGGAATTTAAAAACTCCATTGCTTTAGAACCAGTAATTGCTTCTATTCTTCGTATTCCTGAACTAACACTACCTTCAGACATAAGTTTAAAATAACCTATATCGCGCGTGTTCTCAACATGGGTTCCGCCGCATAACTCTATTGAAAATTCTCTATCAAACTCAATAACTCTTACTTTATTTCCATACTTCTCTCCAAAAAGAGCAGTTGCACCCATTTGTTTCGCTTCCTCAATTGGAATATCGCGATACTCATTTAATGGTATTGAAGCTGATATTTTATTGTTTACAATTTCCTCAACTCTCTTTAGTTCATCATCTGTCATTTTTCCAAAGTGAGAAAAGTCAAATCGCAATACTTCATCATTGACCAAACTACCTTTTTGCGCAACATGATCGCCTAAAACTTGGCGTAATGCGCTATGCATTAAATGCGTTGCAGAGTGATTCTTTCTGATATCATTTCTTCTCTCAACATTAACTTCAGCAATAATTTCCTCCTGCGGATTAGATATCATCTTTGTAGACAATAACACATGAAGCTTATTATCCTTTTGAGTGTCAATTATAAACACTTCATCACCGGATAGATTAGTAAGTTTTCCTTTATCCCCTACTTGACCGCCACTTTCGGCATAAAAGGGAGAATTTACCAATACATACTGAAAATATGTCTTCCCTTTTTGTGAGACCTCTCTCCAACGACTAATATGGGTTTTAGTTTTTGTTTCATCATACCCAACAAAATCTTCGGTGGAATTTTCCATAACCCAATTCCAATCTCCTAAGTCTTTTTTAGCATCGTTTTTGGATCTGTTTTTTTGTTCAGTTAAGGCTTTTTCAAATTCTTTTAAATCCACCTCTACTCCATTTTCACGAGCGATAATCTCTGTTAAGTCAATTGGAAATCCATACGTATCATAAAGCTCAAAGGCAACAGAACCTTCAATTTCTTTCTTGCCAAATTGATCAAAGTATGCAGAAAGCTTTTGAATACCCGTACTTAATGTTCTGAAAAATGCCGTTTCTTCCTCTTTAATAACTTTAGCAATAAAATCAGTTTGCTTAATTACTTCTGGATAAGATTCCTTGAAATACTCTGCCAAAGAAACCACCAATTGGTTCATAAATGGTTGCTGAAGATTTAAGTAGCTATAACCATATCTAACGGCCCTTCTTAATATTCTTCGAACAACATATCCCGCACCTGTATTTGAAGGAATTTGTCCATCGGCAATTACCATTACAACTGCGCGAATATGATCGGCAATTACACGAAATGCAATATCCTGATTTTCTACTTCTCCATACTTTATATTGGATAGCTTTGAAGTTTCTTCAATAATAAAACTGAAAATATCCGTATCGTAATTAGATTTTTTATTTTGAATAACTCTTACTAAACGCTCAAAACCCATTCCCGTATCTACATGTTTTTCAGGTAAATTAACCAATGAACCATCAGCCATCCTGTTAAATTCCATGAATACATTATTCCAAATCTCCATAACTTCTGGATGGTCGGCATTTACCAAAACTGCACCTGAAATATTCTTTATTTCTTCCTCAGACCTAAGGTCGATATGAATTTCTGTGCAGGGTCCGCAAGGTCCAGTTTCACCCATCTCCCAGAAATTATCCTTTTTATTACCATTTAGTATCCTCTCTTTGGGTAAAAGTTTGGACCAAATATCAAAAGCTTCCTGGTCAAAAGGAATATTCTCTTCTTTACTACCCTCAAAAACTGTAACATACAACCTATCTGCCGGCAGTTTGTAAACATCAGTAAGTAGTTCCCAGGCCCATTCTATTGCCTCTTTTTTGAAATAATCTCCGAATGACCAATTCCCGAGCATCTCAAACATAGTATGATGATAGTGGTCATGTCCTACCTCATCTAAGTCATTATGCTTTCCACTTACTCTAAGACATTTCTGACTGTCTGCAATGCGCTTTTCTTGAGTTGTTTCATTTCCCAAAAAGAAATCCTTAAACTGATTCATTCCGGCATTTGTAAACATCAGTGTTGGATCACCTTTTACTACAATAGGTGCAGAAGGTACTATTTTATGTCCTTTTGATGCAAAGAAGTCCAAGAATTGCTGTTTGATTTCTAGTGAGGAAATGCTCATAATTTGCAAAGATACCAAACTAGTTTTGATGAATACTTAGTAAAAGAAAAAAAGCGGCATAAAGCCGCTTTTTTAATTAGGATCAATCAAATATTACGATAAACCACCACTTTAGGTGCGGCTGCCTTAATTTCATCACTTGAGCCATCTGCAAACTTTTCAAAGTTCGTATTAAATAATTCAGCAAGTTTATTACACTGAGCATCATAGGCTGACTTATCATCCCAGGTATTTCTTGGATTAAGTAATCCTGAAGGAACATTTGCACATTCTTCTGGCATCATTACTCCAAATACTGGATGTGCTACAAAGTTATTCGTAAGTCTACCTTCTAGTGCTTCGGTAATCATTGCGCGTGTATAACCCAATTTCATTCTATTTCCTACGCCGTAAGGACCGCCAGTCCAGCCGGTATTAATTAACCAAACATTCACATCAGGGTTGTGCGTTAATTTCTCTCCTAACATTTCCGCATATTTAGCCGGATGTAATGGAAGAAAAGCTTGTCCAAAACAAGCTGAGAAAGTTGCCTGTGGTTCTGTAATTCCAGCTTCTGTGCCAGCAACTTTAGCAGTATATCCCGAAATAAAGTGATACATGGCTTGTCCAGGTGTTAATTTTGAAATCGGAGGCAATACACCAAATGCATCTGCTGTTAAAAAGAATATATTTTTAGGTGCATCTCCTACAGATGGTACCGCCACATTGTCAATGTAATCAATTGGGTAAGCTACTCGAGTATTTTCTGTAACCGATATATCATTGTAGTTTACTTTATCTGAATTATCAAAGAATCTAACGTTCTCAACTAATGCACCTTCCTTAATTGCATTCCAAATTTGTGGTTCTTTTTCTTCAGTAAGATTTACGCATTTCGCATAACATCCACCCTCAAAATTAAATACAGTATTTTCAGACCACCCATGTTCATCATCTCCAATAAGTTTTCTATTTGGATCAGCACTTAATGTAGTTTTACCTGTTCCACTCAAACCAAAGAAAATTGCAGTATCACCAGCCTTTCCGATATTTGCAGAACAGTGCATACTTAATACTCCACGTTCTTGAGGAAGTATGTAATTAAGTACACCAAAAATTCCTTTTTTAATTTCACCTGTGTAACCGCTGCCACCAATCAATATAATCATACGTGACATATCTACAATTGTAAAATTATGCTGTCTAACTCCGTCAACTGAAGGGTCTCCTTTAAATGAAGGAGCGGCAATTATTAACCACTCTGTTTCTTGTTCAGTTGCTTCATTAGCAGTAGGACGCAAGAATAAATGCTTGGCAAATAAATTTTGATACGCACTTTCTGTAACCACTTGAATGTTCAATTGGTGGTTAGGATCTGCACCTGCATAAGCATGTCTGATAAATATATCTTTTTGATTCAAATGATTAACTACTTTATTGAGTAGCGCATCAAATTTATCAGATGCAAATGGTTGGTTCACAGAACCCCACCAAGCGGTATCTTTTGTTTTCTCATCTTGCACTAAGAACTTATCCTTGGGGCTTCTTCCTGTAAACTCACCAGTATCTGCTGCTAGAGCACCACGATCTGTAAGTTTACCTTCGCCTCTTTCTAAGGCCTTTTCTACTAGTTCTTGGGTAGTTAAGTTTTCAAATACTTGATTGGCTTGTTTTTTTAGAGCGTCAATCAATGCTGCATTACTCATAAATAATAAATGTAAATTTGACACAACAAAATTACCAAGGGTAAGTGACTAAACCATAATGTAAACCATATGTTAAATCAAGTACTTACGCACAATTTTTTGCAAGCATATACATACAATAAGACATACCTATTAAAATGATTATCAAAATGATAACACAATCCCTATATTCAAAAAGTGTAACCTTGACACTTTCGTTTATGTGTATTTTTTTCCTAAAGGGTCAAAACCCAACAAACAGGCAAATTGGATTTCATTTAGGTACAGACCTTGGAATCCATACAATTAATTCATCTTATTGGTTAACAAATCGTTACATTGTAAAAAACACATTGAAAATTGATCCAAAAGAATGGAAAGTTCCTGTTTTGGATGATTTTTCAAAAACGACACTTACCAAGCAACATGCATGGGCATCGGATTACACATTGCAAGGAGCACTTATTTTATCGCTTATACAGACCGACCAATACAAGAGTTTGAAAACCACACGAAATTTTGCAAATCTTTGGGTTCAGAATTTACTATTTACGGCCAATTTAACCCAATCAGCAAAAATTGTATTTCAGAGAAAACGTCCTTACACGAGAAACCCCAATTTTGTTAGCGACGGTGCTAATGATCATTTTTATTCGTTTTTCAGCGGACATAGTTCTATGACAGCTGCTGCAGCTGCAACTTCTATATGGATGGCTTACCGATATCCCTCATCAAAAACAAGTAAAATTACGGCCTGGGCCTCCACTGGATTAGCCTTGACTACAGGCGTACTACGAATAACAGCCGGAAAGCATTATCCATCAGATGTTATAATGGGATGGGCAATAGGAACTGGAGTATCCATTTTAAATGGATGGATTCACGAAAAACTTTAGTGTTTTAGTTTCTCTTTGAATAGTTTTTTGAACTTTTCAACTTTCTCACCTACTACATAAACGCAATAAGGTTGATTTGGGTTATTCTCGAAATAGTTCTGATGGTAATCTTCTGCAACAGAAAAATCCTTCAATGGAACAATTTCGGTAACTATTGGATCACTCCACAATAAAGATTCTTGAACAGCTGATTTACTCTTCAAAGCAATTTCTTTTTGCTCATCTGAGGTATAATAAATACCACTTCTGTATTGGGTACCAACATCATTACCTTGTCTGTTTAATGTAGTGGGGTTATGTATTCTCCAAAATACTGTAAGTATTTCTTCGTAGGAAGTTTTTGACGAATCAAAAAACAATCTTACCACTTCTACACAGTTAGTCCTACCTGTACATACCTCTTTATAAGTAGGATTTTTAACCAACCCATTGCTGTAGCCGCATTCAACTTTTTCAATTCCCTCCATGTTTTGATACACTGCATCTAGGCACCAAAAACATCCACCTGCAATAATACAGGTATCCAAATTATTCGAAGATTCCATTTTTAATTGATTTGTGTGTTGACTTTGACAAGAAGTGCTTGACCAAATTAGTAACGAAAATATTATAACCGTAAAAGCTCGATTCAAACTAACCTTTTGTTTTATACCCTTTTGAAGCCAGAAACTGTTTAATTTTTTCAGCAACATCTCCTTGTATATATATAACACCATCTTTAGAAGTTCCACCTGTACCGCAATGATTCTTTAAAGATTTCTCAAGTGCTTTTAAATCATCTTTACCACCTACAAACTCCCGAATGGCAATAGTTGATTTTCCGGACCTCACTTCTCTCCGCACATAGAGTTTTTGCTGTGAAGGGGGCAAGGTTTCTTGGCTTTCTTCTCCCGAATCAAACTGATAATTAGGATCTGTACTATAAACGATTCCGCTTCTATTTTTGTTTTTGTTACTCATAAATTAACCCTTTCTGTGAATAATAGATGCTTTAGGCTGAGCGGTTGGCATTATGACTAGGTCATTAATATTTACATTTGGTTTTCTTGATGTGATGTAAATTACCGCATCTGCAATATCCTCCGCGATCAGATTCTCAAACCCAACATATACTTGATCTGCCTTTTCTTTATCACCCTCAAATCGAACCTCACTAAATTCTGTATCTACAGCACCAGGATGAACAGCAGAAACTCTAACATTAAACTCAGCTAATTCAATTCGCATTGCTTGTGTTAAAGCGTCAACTGCGTGTTTACTTGCGCAATAGACATTTCCGTTCATATATACTTCCTTACCGGCAATAGAACCAATATTTACAATATGGCCTTTTTGAGCATTTTTCATCCAATTAGAAACAACTTTGGAGACATACAATAATCCTTTAACATTGGTATCAAGCATCGTGTCCCAATGTTGCGAATTACCATCGAAAAAACGTGATAATCCCAATGCAAGTCCTGCATTATTTACTAAAATATCAATATTCTTCCATTCATCTGGAAGACTATTTAATGAATCTATTACTTGACTTTCATTACGAACATCGAAACATAGAACATGCACCCTACCCTCATCAAATTGGCTTTTAAATTCAGCTAACCTATCTAATCTCCTACCAGTAATAATTACATTGAAATCATTCTTCAAGTACAATTCTGCACAAGCCTTCCCAATCCCAGATGTACCGCCTGTTATTAATGCTATTTTTCTACTCATACCGTTACTTCAATTATTAAATTCGGCGAAAATATTAATCCTCTAGTACTTCTTCCTGTTGCGAATAAAATCAGTTTTAATCTAAATTTCAACAATGCCCAAATACACTTTCTAATAGAATTTTTTACAAACCCTTTAATATCCATATTCGATTCATGAACTTTAACAGATTTAAATCCTACTGAGAGCATTAACTGCTCTGCAGAACTGAGATTCAAGTAATTTTCATGGGTAAAATCACCATTGGCAAATACAGTTGAAAACGGCGCATCTAAATTAGGTGTTCGAAAAATCACCTTGCCACCGTTATTCATATGAGATTTGATATTAGTTAATAGTTCCACCAATTCGTCTTTGGTAAAATGCTCTATGATATCCATCCCAAATAAAACATCCATTTTTATATTTTGTACATTGAGATACTCAATAATATCGGCTTGAACTAAATTGTCAACTCCCAACTCTTTACCTAAATCTACTTGTTCTTTGCTTAAGTCAATACCAATTACATTATTAAAACCAGATTGATTCAATAAACTAACTAAGCTGCCACTCCCACAACCCATATCTATTATTTTCAAATCCTTAGACCATTCCTTAGTTACAGGTAAAATTTCTTTTGAAAATCTCCATTTTTCACGATCAAACAAAGACTTAGCGTCTGTTAAAGATGCTCTGCCACTTTGATTGGTATGATAGTTTTGATATAGTGTTTCTCTGTATTTCATTATTGAGGATTTTGAACGACCGGAATATCTACCGCCGCCATAATTGAAGTGCAAGATGCAATTAATTTCTCAGAACCATCTTCAAAAACATCAAAAACATCTCCTTCGCAATACACCAAAAATCTACCCGCCTTTTTAACTCTACCTTTTGCTTTAATAAGTTTGGATGTACTAGGATTTAAATAAGAGACATTTAAATCTGCGGTAACAACATTTTTAGACTCATCAACTGCAGTATAAGCTGCAATTCCAGTAACTACATCGCAAATTGTAGCTGTAACACCACCGTGCAAAAATCCATTTTGCTGAAGATGATGAGATTCAACTTTAAGTGTCATTTCAGCTTCACCCGCTTCTACCATTTCCAATACCAAACCCATATGGTTTATGAAATGATTATTTTTTAGTCGTTCTTTAAAAAATTCGAAATAATTCATTGGTCTATCGTGCAGGGTTATAACCTGATAATCTTAATATTTTGTTTGCATCTGTTTCTGAAAATAATTCTGCCCAAGTACAATCCGTTTCGTCCATATATTTTTGAATGATCTTCAATCCGATAAAGCATCCAATCATAGGTGGGCACTCTGGAGGAACTCCAGAAGCAAATGTTTTATTTCCATAAACAAAGAACCTCACATAGTCGTTGAAGTTCTTCGAATATAACAAGTCGTTTTGCAAAAAGAGTTTCCACATTTGCCCTTGATCACGTTCCATGAACGCCCACTCCTCTTCTGTATAACCCAAATTAAGATGAGGATTTTTTTGGTCGGAAATATGAATCAAGAGTGCCCAAATTTTACCATCTAACACAGCTTGCCCCAACATATTTTCAGGATTGTGTAACGGCTTATATTTTGATGACAAGTAATTCCAAATAAGCATTGTTGGAATTTGTTTTGGGTCATTATATCTGTTAAAAAATTCTGGGACTTCAAGCATTGCATACAACGGGAATGTATCATTCATGAACATTTCCTTTGAATATCCTAAAATCACTTGATCATTTGTGGAATCATAAAAGGTATTGTAATTACTAAATTGCGAAAAATAAGCAAATACTTTCGGGGTGCTAGTTCCGGGAAAATCCCGTTGAAGGTTACCCCATTGTTGATTTAAAGACTCATTCCAATTCGGATATTTGGAATAGTGCGCATTCAAAGCTCTGAAAACAGGCCTATTAACTTGAATTAATCGAGAAAAATTTGATGTTAAAAAACTATCTGAAAATCCCTGAAACTTTTTATAGTCCATTATTTCAGAAAACCACAAAGCAAAAAAACGCGGGTACTTTTCTTTAAATTGCTGAATATCTTTGACTTGTATCGATCTATCACTCAAGTCTTCTAACTCAATTACAAAGTCAATTATTTCAATTTTTGCCGGTTCTGCAGGAGATTGCCCACAAAAAGGGAAAACTAAGAGCGTTAATACAATAAGAGCCTTGCTCAATTTTCCCAAAAATTTGTTTTTTTGCATACAATTATAAACGTTTCAAGATGAAGAAAATTATCCTTCTCAGCGCTTTGAGTATTACAGCATTTGCTTTTGGGCAAACCGTTGCTCAACCTAGTTCAATGAAAAAGTTATCTTTCGGCTTCAAAATTAGTCCAAATTTTTCCTGGTTGAAAGTCCAAGAGGGTGCAATTGAAAATTCAGGTATGGGTTTAGGCTTTTCATATGGTTTAACTGCTGATTACAAATTATCTCCATCTCCCAATTATTGGGCATCTGCTGACCTTTTGATTTCAACTGCCCCACTTACCTTGAGTCACACAGGTAAACTCAAAAAGAAAGATATAAACTCGAATACTGAAGTATATCAGAATGCGCAATTCAATTATGATGTACAATATTTAGAGCTTCCAATTTCATTTAAAATGAAAACAGAAGAAATAGGTGACCTTAAATATACTTTTCAAGTAGGTATTGCACCTTCATTCGTTTTGAGTAAACGCCTTAGAACTACCGTAGATCCCGATATTTACGCTAATACTCCAAATATCACATCTCATGATCCTAACGCTACACAAAACTCTATTTATGATTTTGATGGTGGTGCAAATAATGATAAAAATTTCATTTTTACTGATGATATTAATACAGCGCGTATGTCGCTGGTTTTTGCAGCTGGTGTGGAATATCCATTAGCAGGAAATCTTAGCCTTACTGGCGGATTGAAATTCGACAACGGTTTTACCGACTTCCTAAAGGATGATCTTTATAAAGGCAGACATAATTTTCTTTCGTTACAAGTTGGTTTGATCTTTTAATTGGGCCTATCTTGCAGGCGTAAATGAAAATTTGCGTAGCACAGATTAATGTTAAGATTGGTGATTTTGAAGGTAATACTTCAAAAATTGCTGATGTTCTATTCAATGCAAAACGAGAGGGAGCAGATTTAGTTGTTTTTCCTGAAATGACCGTATGCGGTTATTCACCAGACGATTTACTCGATTACCCTTCTTTTGTTGAAAGAAGTGAATACAGCCTAGAATTAGTTGCACAAAGCTGTCAAGGGATAGCTGCAATTGTTGGTGGTGTTATGCGGAACCCAAATAAAGGTCGTTTACTACAAAATGTATGTTGTTTTATGGAGAATGGAAGAATTCAACATACAATAGCAAAAACATTATTACCTACTTACGACGTATTTCAAGAATCTAGATATTTTGAAAGTGCGAAAGAAAGTCAAATCATAGATTTTAAAGGTGTTAAAATTGGAATTGCAATATGTGAAGATCTTTGGGACCGCTACAATGAATTTGAATATACTCAAAGCCCTGGAGAAGTGCTTAAAGAGTCTGGCGCAGAGTTAATAATAAATCCATCTGCTTCGCCTTTCCACTTGGGAAAACAATCACATAGAAATAGAGTACTTAGTGGTCAAGTGAATAGATTTTCTCTACCGGTTTTGTATGTCAATCAAATAGGAATACATACCGAATTATTGTTTGATGGAAGTAGCAGAGCTGTAAATAATGATGGTGAGGTAGTACTTCAACTAGAAGAATTCGAGGAGGATATTGAATATATAAATTTCGAAAACGGGAGATTCTCTATTAATGATAAAACATTAACTGTGGGATCCGATAATGTCGCATTATTGCATAAAGCCTTAGTTTTTGGGATAAAAGATTATTTTAATAAAATGGGCTTTAAAAAGGCCATTCTTGGGGCTAGCGGTGGCGTAGATAGCGCCTTAGTTCAAACACTCGCTGTACAAGCATTGGGGGTCGAGAATGTAACGGCAGTGCTTATGCCCTCCCGCTACAGCAGTAAGTCATCAGTAAAAGACGCTGTGGAATTATCAAAAAATTTAGGAAACCCTTATTGGGAAATTCCAATTACTGATATTCACGATAGCTATGAGCATACATTACAGCCTTATTTTAAAGATTTACCAATTGGTTTAGCAGAAGAAAATATTCAAGCTAGATCAAGAGCAGTATTACTTATGGCTTTAAGCAACAAACATGGCAATATTTTACTCAATACGAGTAACAAAAGTGAAATGGCAGTTGGGTACAGCACTTTGTATGGTGATTTGTGTGGCAGTATTTCAGTGATTGGAGATATTTATAAAACCCAAGTATATGCACTCTGTGAGTATATAAATGCTTCAGAAGAGATAATCTCAAATAACATCCTTACAAAAGAACCTAGCGCTGAATTAAGACCCGATCAGAAAGATAGCGATAGTTTACCCGATTATGCCATTTTAGATGGGATACTCAGACTTTATATCGAGGAACGAAAAGGTCTACAAGAAATCATTTTAGAAGGATATGAAGCAAATACAGTGCGCAAGGTATTAAATTTAGTGAATGCAAGTGAATATAAACGATATCAAGCACCACCAATAATAAGAGTAAGTTCAAAAGGATTCGGTAAAGGGAGAATTATGCCGTTAGTGGCGAAATACCCTTAATAATAATTAAAATTTCTTAATATATAAATAACGTCATTATACCATTTTGAATATTTATTATAAGATCCGTATAAATGACGAATGAATTCTTCTTCTGTTTTAGGGTATCGTTTATAACGTCTATAAAACGACCCTTCCATATAATTTATGTAGTATTTAAAGTCAATCATTCCTTCATACCAGTTAGCATAAACAGAATAATAATCATTTCCCCTTTTTACAGCGGTAGTTTTCCTTTTCCGAGGATATCTCATTCCAACTAAATTGAAATAATTTAAAGCATAATATGAATATTGACCGTCTCGACCGCTTTCTTCAACTTTAATAACTGTAAATAATTTAGCCCACTTACCAATTACTACTTTAGATACAGTATACAATTCCTGGACTGTAGGAATTTTTTTTAAAGGTAATTCCAATGTATCAAAGTATAAAATATTTTCACTTATATAAATTTTATTGTTGTAATAATCAAAACCAGGTTGGTTAGGATTTGGAAGGCCAGGAGGTTTCGGCGATGGAAAATTCAAAAATCCTAAAAAAAACAGAAAAATGGTTGCAATAATAATATTAACTATATTTCTCATCCAATATTTAAAATTACAATCTTGCTGTAACAGCACCAATTTGTTCGGCTATCTTTCTTCTTAAACCAACAAGATAATCAAGGACCTGCAAAACTTCAGAATCATCCTCTTCCGGATCTAATAATTTCTTTTGTTCCTCAAGAATCATTTCTTCAATTTTGGTTCTTCTCAAATTCAGAAATATATCTATTAGTTCTTTTGGATAATTATCGTCTTCGGTCCTAATATTAATTAAATTATCGCTATATGCTTTACTTAAAATATGATCAGAGGAATAAATCTCTGCGGCAAACTTGGAAATCGAAGTATTAGGATGTTTAGCGTAATCAACAGCTTCTGGCGCATTATTATTTTGTGTGTAATATTCACGAACATATTCAAGGATTGATGTAAAAGGTTCATGAACTAATTGGAAACTAGCATTTTCTTCATCATCTAACTCCTGAATAATAAATTCTATAATTTTTAAATCTTCTGTACCTACTGGTTTATTTCCGTGAAGCATTATCATCCTAATTAAAGCCCGCTCTTGATGTTTATCACTTAAAGCTTCAGTATTAGGATCTGCGTACTCATTTATTGTAGCCTCTACTTGCTTTAACAAGCTAAGTTCTTGACTGATTGATTTTTGAGAGTCATTTTGACGATTCTTTCTATCAAGCTTATTTATTTCTGAATAAAGCGTTTGAATTGGAATGTCACATTTAGTCTGTAACTCTTTTAATAGTAATTCTCTCTTTATTTTATCACTAATTAAAGATAAAGAACTAAGTATATCAGAAATAACTTCAGACTTTCTAAGTGGATCATTTACAGTTTCTTTAAGCAGTAATTCTGCTTTAAATACAATGAAATTCTGTTCGTGGTTTTTTAGATAATCTTTAAAACCATCTGAACCTAATTCTTTGCAATAGGAATCAGGATCTTGTCCTACTGGTAATGGCACAACTCTTACATTTAAGTCTTGCTCTAATAGTAAATCAATACCTCTTAGCGAAGCTTTCATTCCAGCCACATCACCGTCGTAAATAACTGTAACATTAGAAGTGAATCTTCTGACCATTCTAATTTGGCCAGGCGTTAAAGCTGTGCCACTACTTGCGGCGACATTACCAATACCAGCTTGTTGAAGAGTCATCACATCTGTGTAACCTTCCATTAGATAGACCTTATCGTATTTTCTAATTTCTGATTTTGATTGAGAAAGAGCGTAAAGGAAATCGCTCTTTTTGTAAAGTAAGGTTTCAGGTGAATTTACATATTTCGGAGCTTTATCTACCTTAGACATTACCCTACCTGCAAATCCTATTACCTTACCATTTACTGCAACTAGTGGGAATATTACTCGATTTCTGAATAAATCATAATAACTACCATCCTTTTCTCGTTTTTTAATTAGTCCCGCTTTTAATAATACGTCTTCAGAATAGCCTTTAACTTTTGCATATTCATAAAATGCAGTCCAAGAAGCCGGTGAATATCCGACTTTCCAAAAATCTATACTTTCTTTTGTGTAACCTCGTTCCTTGAAGTAGGGCAATGCTGTAGTTCTACCCTCTTCATGATTTAATAATTGATCTTGGAAATAAGTTAGTGCGAAATCGTTTAATGCTTGAAGACTTTCTTTTTCGCGTTGCAACTCCATTGATACATCTGGGTTGCCACTATTTGTTTCAACGATATCTATTCCATATTTTTTGGCAAGAAAACGAGCAGATTCAGTAAACGAAAGGTTTTCTATATCCATTACAAACTGTATCACATTGCCGCCTTTTTGGCAACCAAAACATTTATAGATACCCATTCCAGGGGTTACTACAAAACTTGGTGTTTTTTCATCATGAAAAGGACAGTTACCTTTATACCTTCCTCCTGTACGTTTTAAATTAACGTACTCGCCTACCACATCTTCGATATGTGCAAGATCTACAATCTGATTTATGGAACTGGGATCAATCACTAAATATCAAAAATACGACTACAGTTCCAAAAATCCATTCTGCGTGGATAACATAAAAAAAGTAAATTTGAACCTAATGTTAAAAGATCAAATTTTAAATCTCGCAAAACAACTACACCCAGCGTTAGTAGAAATCAGAAATGATATACATAGTAATCCAGAGCTTTCATTCCATGAATTCGAAACACAGAAAAAAGTTGAGGATTATCTTCATAATAAACTAGGATTAAAGACGAAACGCATGGCAAATACTGGTGTGGTTGCATTAATAGAAGGTAAAAACCCGACCAAAAGAGTTGTTGGAATGCGTGCTGATATGGATGCCTTACCAATAGTGGAAGTGAATGATGGCAGAAGCTACAGGAGTAAAATTGAAGGCGTAATGCATGCTTGTGGACACGACGTACATACTACATCTCTTTTAGGGGCCGCCACTATAATTAACCAGTTTAAAAATCAATTTGAAGGTACCATTAAACTAATTTTTCAACCGGGGGAAGAAAAATTACCTGGTGGTGCTAGCTTATTGATAAATGAAGGAGTACTTGAAAACCCAAAAGTTGACTTTATGATTGGACAACATGTAATGCCGTTGTTCGAGGCAGGAAAAGTAGGCTTTAGAAAAGGATTATACATGGCAAGTACTGATGAAATATATATTACAGTAAAGGGCAAAGGAGGCCATGGCGCACTTCCCAATACGGCAATTGATAGTGTATTAATGGCGTCAAACTTAATTGTTGCACTTCAACAAATTGTATCACGAAATGCAACACCAAGTATACCCTCTGTATTATCATTTGGTAAAATAATAGGCAACGGTGCCACTAATGTGTTACCTCCAGAAGTAAAAATCGAAGGTACATTCCGCACGGTGAACGAAAAATGGAGAGATAAAGCACATACAAGAATTCAAGAAATATGCAAAAGCATAGGTGACATGTTTGGAGGAGAAGTTGAATGTACCATTAATAAAGGCTATCCATTTCTAAAAAACCATGAAGGTCTTACAGAACTTTTGATAAAAAATTCCTCTAATTACCTTGGTAAAGAAAACATTATGGATTTAGACATCTGGATGGCAGCGGAAGATTTCTCGTATTATTCTCAAGAAGTACCGAGTTGTTTTTATCGTTTAGGAATAAGAAATGAGGAAAGAGGAATTGTAAATAGCGTGCATCATCCTGCATTTGACATTGACGAAGAAGCACTAATAACAGGAGCAGGATTATTTGCCTACCTGGGATTAAAAGCCCTTGAAGGAGATATCTCCTAGGCTCCTATAATCGAGCAAAGAGAATCAATTGCACTGTCCCAAATATCTGCTGCTATTTCCGCTTCTTCTGGATCAATGAATTCAGATATAATTAGTTCTACATCTCCGGTGATATCATCTTGGTCTATTTTAAATTCTATATACTCACCGTCAGTATCCATAATGTCGAAACGAGTGCATTTATTTGGCACTGATTTCACCATCGTCGCGTGGTATTCTGTACCATCATTCCAAGAGAATCGGTAATGTCCATTCCCCATAATATCAACATGATCAGCAAACCAGCTTTGTAGTCCGCTAGGATTTGAAATATATTGATATATTATTTGAGGGGATGATCTTAATGCATACTCCAATTCTAATTTGGACTTTGATGTTTTATTTGCCATATATTCGGTATTGCTTTTCGTCAAAAATTCATTTCTACTTCTGCAAAGAAATCAAAAACTACCATAATTCAAAATAATATCGTGTGAACTTGTAATTATCTTTGTAAAATGCGGCCCATCATCTATGTCTTGTTAATCATTTTGATTTTTACACTTGGTGCCATATGGGTATTGAGCTTTGGAACATTTGCTGAATTCAATATTGCATTGTTTAAAATGGATAGAAAAATACTTTCCACATTTTTTAAATTTGCTTCATTTTGGGCTGAATGGCCGATAATCCTAACTGCATTGATATTATCGTTTTATAAATGGGGTAATTATGCTTTGATGTGGGTAGTAAGCTTTGCCATAGAAGGCATAATCATTCAGATTCTTAAACGTTTTTTCGATGCTCCTAGGCCAGTAGAATCCTTTACTTATTATATCAAGCGGATTGATGATATTTCATTTGCACATTACGGTAGCTTCCCAAGCGGACATACGGCTGCCGTTACTTTCGGTACGGGATTAATACTCTGGACTTTATTTGCAATAAATCCAAAACAAAAAATATTTATTTCATCCTTGTTATTTTTTGGAGTAGTTTCTACAGCATTATCCCGAGTATATTTGTGTCAACACCATCTTCAGGATGTTTTAGTAGGAGGAATAATTGGAGCAGCATTATTTTTCTTGTTTTTCGTTATTAATTCGAAGATCTTTCCCGTACTTTCAAAATAGTGAATAGAGTATACGGACATATCACTTTCAGTATTATTGCTCTAGTAGTTTTATTCTTAGGTCTAAATATGATACCCTTATTCGACTGGGATGAATTAAACTTTGCAGAGTCTGCTAGAGAGATGGTTGTCAGTAAAAATTGGCTCTACGTTCAAATGGGTTATGAGCCATTTTGGGAAAAGCCTCCTTTATTCATATGGCTTCAAGCATTTTTCAGGTCAATTATAGGTAGCGATTCTGCGTGGGTATATAAACTCCCCAATATATTAGCTGCCGTTTTTACGGTAAATTTTGTTTATTATGTCGGCGATTTTTTGGGAAAAAGAATGTTAGGTGCTTTTTGGGCACTAACCAGCATCTTTACTTTAGCCCCATTTATTTACTGGAGATCGGGAATTATTGACCCTGTATTCAATTTATTCATTGTACTTGCAATTTTTCAATGGTATAGAATTTCACAAAGTATTATTCGCGAAGAACGTCCTCAGATATTTTATTTTCTATCAGGTGTGTTTTTAGGATTAGCAGTTTTAACAAAGGGTCCCGTTGCAATTTTAATTTTTACGCTTGTTGTTGTAGTATCTGTTTGGTTTCGATCTAAATGGGGTGAAATATTTACAGGTAAAATTATCTTGACCTTTATTGGACTATTATTGGTAATCGCCGCTTGGTTAATTCCATTAATTCAAGCTAACGGAACTCGATTTATTACTGAATTCATAGATTACCAAATAGTATTATTCAAAGGTCAAATAGAATGGCACAATCAACCATGGTTTTACCATATTATTATTCTATTCTTTTTGGCTTTTCCATCTTCGATTCTAGCAATCCCCCATCTTACTAAAAACCCAATCCTTGATAGGAATACAGATGTTTTTAATCTTTACATGAGAAGTTTATTTTGGATTGTGTTGATTATCTTCAGCATTACAACAACTAAAATCATTCATTACTCGAGTTTATGTTGGTGGAGTTTGAGTTACTTCAGCGCATATCAAATATACTTAATACATACCAATAGATGGCACTTTCAAAAGTGGCTATTGTGGCCTTTATTATTATCAGGGTTAGGGTTGATTTTAGTTTTATGGTTAACACCGTTACTGGCCATTATGAGGCCATTGCCCTTTAATTTAGAGGTCAACTTAGACACGTTTACCCTTGGATTATTATCCCATACAGATCATTGGAATTGGTACACTTTAGTACCCGCAACACTTTTCACATTTTGGTTTCTATACTGGTGGTTTTTTCAAGCAACCAAAAAACAAAGTCATCCTGTTTTATTGTACCTTATTTCTGGAGTAACGGCAATTGTTATTTCAACAGCGTTATTACCGGCAATTGCAGAAACTTCTCAAGGGCCAATGAATAGGGCAATAATTAACAAAACAAAAAAAGGTGCATTTATTGAATCATGGTATTATAAAACCTATGCCGTTTACTTTTATGGTGAGGTTACCCCTGAAGACTTTAATAATCTAAAGCCGGAATTTGAAATTGAAAAAAAATCATTCTATCCCAAACAAGAAATGAGAAGAGCACATGCTTTTAATCATATCAATGTGGGTGAATACTATATACTTACTAAAATAAATTATTCACCGGACGATTATTTACTTTATAAATTCGTAAAAGAAAAGCAATTAGGAGGTTACGTTCTTTGGAAAAGAAAACCTTGGAATTAGAACTACATAAAATAGTTAGCCTAAATTCTTTAATTTTGCACTACCCAACTGTATGAAGAAAGAAGATTTGCATGTTTTAGTTTCAGATTGGGAGTTTGGTGCTGGTAAAGCTGGTACATCAACAGGTCCGAAAACCCTCATTGAATATTGCAAAGAGAGTGGATTGTCGTTTATCTGTAAAGCTCCGATTACTATTATTGATCAAAAAGTAACCGCTGAGGAAGTAGAGGATATTCACTATCCATATCTGAAAAGGGCAATTCCCTTGATTGAGCATCAAACAAGGTTTGCAGATGCAATAGAAAATGAAAGAAACAATAATGCAAAACTTTTATTGCTAACCGGCGATCATAGCAATGCTATAGGTGGTTTAGCTGGCTTTTGCAGAAATAAAGACACCCATAAATTGGGTGTAATTTGGATTGATGCTCATTTAGATTTACACTCTCCATATACTACTCCAAGTGGGAATATTCATGGTATGTCTGTAAATACAGCCATTGAGAAGGATAATTTAAAATGCCAAAGAAATGAAATAGGTGCTGAGTGCGAAAAACTTTGGAATAAAATAAAAGGAATAAAAAAGAACTCTCCTATTCCCGCAGAAAATATTGTTTTTATTGGTATTCGCAGCTATGAATTACCCGAAGAAACACTTATCAAAGATCATAATATAAAAGTAATATACGCGGAAGAAGTGCTTGATAACGGTATCCAATGGGCTGTAACTAAGGCAATTGATTATCTAAATTCAAAGATTGATGATCTTTATATTAGTTTTGATGTGGACAGTATGGATCCATCTGTTTCAGTTGGAACAGGAACCCCTGTGGAGAGTGGATTGAGTAAAATACAAGCCGTTGATATTCTTTCTACACTTATTGAATACCCTAAAACAAGCTGTTTAGAAATAACAGAAATCAATCCAAAACTTGACCAGCAGAAGCCTATGGCGAAGCAAGTTTTTGAGATTTTAAATCAGATTTAATTCTTTTCTTAGAAAACTTAGAGTATCAACTCCATCTGCATAATCCCATAGTTGAGGGCATTGAGCAGAACCAATCTCTATTTTATCATTTATTTCCCTCAAGTCGGAAACTACACATTGAATATCCTCCTTATTACTATTAATGAAGTCATTTACCTGTTGTACATCATCGTAAAACGAGTAATATATAACTCCAACTGGTGAGTACAAGCTTTCCGACTCTTTCATAAGTACAAAGCCCGAATCAATATGAGGATCTAAATTCATCAGCAATAAGGCTTTATGATAGTTGTAATTATTTACATATTTATTATGATTTGCCAACTCGAGAAAGTGCTTTTCCCATGTTTGAATCATTGGCTTAAAATCAAATCCCGTAGGAACTTTAATATGGGTTACATTTCTACAACCTAAACCAAAATAACTGAATATATCGTTACCAAGCTGATGATATTTACTTTCTGTATAATTATTATGCATTCCCAATACCGCTAAGCTATTTCTATTCTTTCGTAAAACATTGGGTTTATTTTTAAAATAATATTCAAAATATCGATGAGTATTATTACTACCCGTAGCAAAAGCGATATCAATATCATTTAACCTTTCTACATATTCAATTTCAAAATTAATTCCTCTTATTTCCTGAGCCTTTTGTATCCAATATTTTGGCAATTCTTCATCATCTGATGATAGTTTAATTTTTAGTTTAAGCCCTGAAATCAATCCTACTAAAACATCATGCATAATTACCAATGGTATATTACCCGCTCCAATAATTCCTAATACTTTATCAGATTGAGGTACATTAATATCATGATTATTTAGCCATTTATTGACATTTTCATCCCTTAATGCGGTTCTCCATGAATCTAGATTATTTGTAATACTATCTTGAGTAAACCATGGGTTTTTCACCTCGGCTGTACTCATTTTTGATTGCCACTCGGGATTATCTTCAAAACCTATTAATGCTTGCTCAAAAGATTTTAGAATTTCGATAGAATTCAACATTGATTTACAAAAGTAACGCCTCCCGTACGAATTAATACGATAGTAACCTTATTTTTGTGAAATGAGAAAAAGCCTTTTTGTCGTTTTAACTCTCTTTGGAATATACAATAGCATTTTAGCTCAAAGCCCCTGGTATGTTGGCGGAAGTGCAGGTGTTTGTGTATCAAAAACAAGCATTAACGACACACTTGCTAATTCCTTTTCTACTCGAAATAGAATAGGTGGATACGGAAATCTTAGAATAACCTATGACATGAATAGAGCAAGTTCGCTTGAGTTTTCTCTGGGTTTTTTAAATACCGGTTATAAAATCAACAACGATACTATGGCTTATAATACCTCAGTAAGTAAAAGTATTTCATCTTGGAATTCTTCGCTTGGTATATCATTTCGTCAAAACTTTAGCGAGTATAATTTCATTTCGGAAAAATTTGGTGTGGCGGTAAATTATAATGCTTTCAGCAATGCTACAGATACACTCAATAATAAAGATAAGGCACATGACTTTAGAATAATACAAACGTTGAATAGTACAATTTACCCTATGTTCTATATTGGGTTCGCAATGGGCGGTAAAACGGATGGTGGAGATCGTTACGAAATCAATCTAACCTATCAACAATCATTTGGAACCTCGCATTTATTAGAAGTGCAGCATGGTGAATTTTACAATCAGCAATTTCCATTGACCTTCAGAGGTGGAAACCTGCAATTAGGACTCTCATATTTCTTCAATTTTGGAAATTTCGAGAAGAGCGAAGAATATTTTTACGATTAATTTATGTTACCCAAGTCCTACATCTAATGACATCATAAGAACAAATCCAAGCATCAATCCAAGGGTTGCTTTATCCGTATGTCCGTTTCTTTGTGACTCGGGAATTACTTCTTCAACTACAATATAAATCATAGCACCCGCAGCAAACGCCAATGCGTAGGGCAAAATACTTTGTGCCCAAATTACAAGTAACACACCTAAAACTGCAGCAATAGGTTCTACAACCCCACTCAATTGCCCCCATAAAAAAGACTTAAAACGAGATAATCCAAATCTTCTCAGTGGAAGTGCAACAGCTAAACCTTCTGGAAAATCTTGTATACCAATTCCAATAGCGAGTGCTATTGCACCATATAAATCTGCTCCGGGAATACCCTCAGCCACTGCTCCAAATGCCACTCCGACCGCTAATCCTTCAGGTATATTGTGTAAAGTAATAGCTAGAACTAACAATACTGTTCTATTCCAGTTTGTTTTTACACCTTCTGATTTTTCAATTGGTTCATTTAAGTGTAAGTGCGGCAACCACTGATCCAACACAAATAAAAATATTGCTCCGCCTAAGAATCCTATTCCCACGGGTACCCAGGATAAACCCGGTGACCAAGTAGTTGATGCCATTTCCAATGCGGGATTCAGCAAACTCCAAAAACTCGCGGCCATCATAACTCCAGCAGTAAACCCAAGCAAGGTGTCCATAAAACCTTTGTTTAGATCCTTCACAAAGAAAACGAAAGCAGCACCTACGGCAGTTACAAACCAAGTAAACATGGACCCAGTAAAACCCTGCATTATTGGGGATAATGTTTCAAAATATTGAACTATTGCATCCATATTACGAATATACTAAATGTATATAACTTAAGATTTTCTATGGTTTAATGTACCCTATCCCCACGCAATTCCAACTCTGAAAGAACTTTAGCTTCAATTTCTAACCATTGTTGCCAACGTTCTTTTACTTCAGCTTCAGGGTAATATTCTTTAGCTAAATCTATGAACATTCTATAATGTCCAGCCTCAGAAACCATAAACTCGTGGTAGAAGGTTTTCAAGTTATCATCTGCACAATAAAGACTTAACAACCTAAAACGCTCACAACTACGCGCTTCAATTAGAGCATTTACCAATAAGTTTTCTAATAATTGTTTTTGAGCATTTCCCTTAATCATATGATTGTGTAAACCCACAACATAATCGTCTTTACGTTTTTTTCCTAAAACAATTCCACGCTTATCCATTTCCTTCAAAACTTTACGAAAATGGCCCCACTCCTCTGCTACTAAAGGGGTTACTTCTTTCACTAATTTCTCTTTTTCGGGATAACGAACTATTAATGTGATTCCTGATGTTGCAGCCTTTTGTTCACAAAAAGCATGATCTATGAGGATTTCGTCAATTGACTTTTCAGCAATATTTACCCAGCGAGGATCAGTAGGAAGTTTTAATCCTAACATTTGAAGGGTTGTAGGATTTTTTTGTTCCATCAACCTTCTATTTTTTCAACGCGTTGTTCGTGTCTACCACCCTCGAAGTTGGCATTGATATAGGCATCGAGTATTTCAATACCTTTATCTTCGGAAATATAACGCGCAGGTAGGCAAATTACATTTGCATTATTATGCTCTTTTGCCAAACTTGCTAATTCTGTATCCCAAGCCAAACCTGCCCTAACACCCTGATGTTTATTTGCAGTCATACAAACACCATTTCCACTACCACAAATTAGTACACCACAAATAACATTGCCTTGGGTCACTAATTCTGCTACCTTATGCGCATAATCAGGATAGTCAACTCTATCTGAACTTGCAGGACCGCAATCTTGAACGGTCCAACCATTATTTTCTAAATGTTTTACGAGAACTTGTTTCAAATCGAATCCCGCATGATCCGAACCTATTGCAATATTTTTCATGGTTGTTTTATTTTTCTATTATTCAAATTCTTTCTCTTTCTCAGCTTTTCTTTTTTCTACACCTTTAGCAATGTAAATACCTGCCACATAAAGTAACATTAATGGGATTCCTAAAAGCAATTGAGAAAACATATCTGGAGAAGGAGTAGCTATTCCCGCTATAATAAATACGATTACAGCAGCATATCTCCAATATTTTTTTAATAAGGCCGAAGTGACAAAACCAATACTTGCTAATATATAAATCAAAACAGGCATTTCGAATACAAGGCCCGTTGCTAAGGACATAAAACTAACAAATCCAGTTACACTCGAAATTGTAATGATATTCTGGATATTGTCGTTCAATTTATAAGTAAGTAAGAAGTTTGTAGCTACCGGTACAAGTAGAAAATACGCGAAGAATACACCAGCAAAAAATAATAAAGAGACTACAATTAAACTTTTTTGTACTCGTTTTATTTCGTCTGAACTCAAAGCCGGCTTAATAAACTTCCATATTTGATTAACAATGAATGGGAAGCTCAATACAAATGCGGCTACAAACGATATCTTAAAGGCACTAACAAATTGACCTTGAATTTGCATACTCTGCATAGTTAGTTGTGGCGGTTCCCAACAAAGTGCATCTGATCCCATTACTAATTGACCCGCTTTACAGAAAAATCTATATCCCCAAAAATTGTCTTCAAATGGTGATAACACTATAAAATCAAACAGGGGCTCTACAAAAGCAAAAGCTGCTATTGTGGTAATCAATAAGGCATAAGCAATCTTTACCAATCGACCACGTAGCTCATCGATATGGTCAAAAAAGCCCATTTGTTTTTCATTTGGATATTCTTTGTCTACATCAACCTGATCTAAGGCCATTTAGTGTTGTTATTAAGTTATTTTGATTTACATCAACATACCACCACAAACAGAAATTGTTTGTCCGGTAACGTATGAACTCAAGTCAGACGCCAAGTAAAGACAAGTATTGGCAACATCGTCTGGTGTACCGCCTCTTTTTAATGGAATTTGTTCAATCCATCCTTTCTTTACATTTTCATCCAAAACTTCGGTCATTTCGGTTTCAATAAATCCTGGTGCAACGGCATTGCAGCGTACATTTCTTGATCCTAATTCTTTAGCAATAGATTTTGTAAATCCTATCATTCCTGCTTTAGAGGCTGAATAATTTGCTTGACCTGCATTTCCAGTAACTCCAACTACAGAGGTCATATTGATAATGGACCCAGCCTTATTACCTAGGAAATGTCTTAAAAACGCTTTTGTAAGATTGAATGCACTTTTAAGGTTGGTGTTGATCACATCATCCCATTGTTGTTCAGTCATTCTAAGCAATAGGGTATCACGTGTAATTCCTGCATTATTGATTAATACATCAACTTTACCGAAATCCACAATTACCGTATTAGCTAATTCTTCACTTTGAGCAAAATCAGCGGCATTACTTTGATATCCTTTAACTTTAACTCCATATTTATCAGATAATTCTTTCTCAAATGCTTGAGCCTTTTCAATTGAGCTAGCGAAAGTAAATGCGATATTACTTCCATTCTTTGCAAAAACTTCTGCTATACCTTTACCAATACCACGAGAGGCTCCTGTAATTAAAGTAGTTTTACCTTGTAACATGTGCGCGAAGATAACCCAATTTTTTGTGGCTTGAAAGAGTGTTTTTTCTGCTTAGCTCCTAGCAGCGAAAAAGCCGACACCCCAACGCCCTAATACCCTGACGCCCCAGTGGCTAGCAGCAAAAAGATCACTTCAACGCTGATTTCACCCTTGGATTCATAACAAATATCCAAATAGGATAAAACTGAGCCAGGACCATCATCCCTGGATAGCCAGTGGGCATTTGAGGAGCCACATTACTATTTTCAAGAATCTGATATTTCTTATTACTCTTGTAGTGATGATCTGAGTGTCTTGATAACTCAAACAAAAGTAGTCGTCCTACTAAATGATTTGAATTCCATGAATGCCAATGCTCTACCCTCTCATAGTATTCATTTTCCTTTTTTCTTAGTAAACCGTAATGCTCAATGTAATTGATAGTTTCCAATAAAATAGCACCAATCAAACCTGCTAAGATCCAAGACAACATACTCGCAAAACCAAAGAAAAAACATACTGCTACTAACATTGTCAGTTGAATTATTTGAAACTGAAGCATCTCATTTGAAAGAGAAAATTTTGGCAATCCTTTGCGTTTTAGCCTCACAAACTCCAATCTCCAAGCCTCTAACCAAGTTTGAACCATTGACCGTATCCAAAAATATTGTACAGGTTCATTTAATCGAGCGGTGGAAGGATCATCAGGTGTGGCAACTTTTTTATGATGACCTCTGTTGTGTTCAATAAAAAAATGCATGTACAAAGAACTAAGCAAAAGCACTTTAGCCATGAATTGTTCTTTCCTGTTAACTCTATGACCCAATTCATGGGCAATATTAATTCCAAATGTTCCGCAACATATACCCATCGAGGTTACATGACCCCACCATGTTAGAGTACCAATTTCTGTATTTGTCATATACCAAACAAAAAATAGGAATGTTAAACTCTGTAAAGCAAAAAATAGATATAACACATAATCAAAAAAGGGATCGTTTAGTCGTTTTTGTAATTTCTCCTCAGTTGGAGCAGTATCTACAGAACCAATTATTAATTCAAGCAAAGGGATTAAACCAAAAACAAATATTGGAGCTACCCAACTTAAAACACCTGATTCACTTAATGAATACCATATTGAAACCATAACGGTAAAACTTAAAAAATAGGCATAACGCTTCATGAACGTGAATTTATAATTTTTTCGAAGAATAAATGTAATATACTCTTTCCGGGGCTGGGAAGTTTTTGGGTGTTTGCGGAGTTTTGATGTCTACTTTTTTGAATCTGGAAAATGTTTCAGAAAAGCGTGAACCAACGATCCCAAATAAATACAAGTAAAAAAAAATCTGCCCCCAACGCCCGAACACCCTAATATACAGAAAAAACCAGTCCCTAGAGGCTAGCACCTAGCCGCAAAAAAGCCAACACCCCAAAAATCCAGCACCGAGTAACTAGCCTCTAGCAGCCAACAACAAACAAATTTGGCGCACATATCCTACAATCGTATTTTTGTTCATGCCCTTTTCTTTAGATACTTCTGTTGAATATATAAAAGGTGTGGGACCAGCAAAAGCAGAAGCCCTCAAGACCGAATTGGGTATTTTCACCATTGGTGACTTCATCAGTCATTACCCACATCGACATGAAGACCGTTCCAAGATATTTAAGGTGCGAGAATTAAATCAAATTGGTGAAATTAACATACAACTTATAGGTAAAATTATACCAGAAGGGTTAACAGGAGTAGGAAGAGGACAACGCTTTGTTGCAGAATTTTCAGATGATTCAGGGAGCATAGAATTAATTTGGTTTCAAGGAGCACAATGGATTGAAAAATATTTAAAACTTAATGAAAAATACCTCGTGTTTGGCAAGGTAAATAATTTCAAAGGCAAGTTATCAATACCCCACCCAGAGTTAGAAGTAATTGGTGCAGATTTTTCACTATCCAATTTAGGGCTTACTCCCGTATATCCGATGACGGAAGGACTTAAAAGGAAACGAATCGACAATCGATTCATGGCACAAACAACGAAGAAAATTGTAGAGGATCCACAATTTTTTATTCCTGAAAATCTGCCTGAAAAAATCATAACAAAATACAAATTTCCGTCTCGATCAATAGCCGTAAAAACATTACACTCACCAAAAAATCCTCAAGAATTAGAAAAAGTAAAAAACCGACTAAAATTTGAAGAATTATTTTACCTACAGTATAGACATCTTCAATTAAAATCTCACAGAAATAGAAATTACAAAGGGTTGATTTTTGAAACAATTGGAGATTTATTCAATAACTTCTACAATCACCATCTTCCCTTTGAACTCACAGGTGCTCAAAAACGAGTTATTCGAGAAATCCGCCATGATATGAAAACTGGTTTACAGATGAACCGTCTGTTACAAGGAGATGTCGGAAGTGGAAAAACAATGGTAGCTCTATTATCTACCTTAATTGCGTTAGATAACGGTTTTCAAGCATGTATAATGGCTCCAACCGAAATCCTAGCAAATCAACATTTCGAGTCAATTTCAGAATCACTAAAAGATTTACCTATTAAAGTTAAATTACTTACAGGCTCTACCAAGAAAAAAGTCAGAAATCAGATTTTAGAGGATTTAAAATCAAATAAAATTAGCATATTGATTGGTACTCATGCACTTATTGAGCAAGATGTTGAATTTCAAAATATTGGCTTAGTAGTAATTGATGAGCAACACCGATTTGGTGTAGCACAACGCGCTAAACTATGGAAAAAAGGGAATTTACTACCCCATGTTCTTGTTATGACGGCAACCCCAATCCCAAGAACACTGGCAATGACTCTTTATGGCGATCTTGATGTAAGTGTAATTGATGAGTTGCCCAAAGGAAGAAAACCTATTAAAACCGTTCATCAACATGAAACCAATAGGCCTTTAGTAATGGATTTCCTTAAGAAGGAAATTGAAATAGGTCGGCAGGTATATTATGTATTCCCATTAATTGAAGATTCTCCAAAACTTGAATTAAAAAGTCTTATGTCTGGTTATGACATGGTGGCAGAATATCTTTCACCCCCACAATATAAATATTCTTTGGTTCATGGCCGATTAAAGGGGGAAGAAAAGGATTCTGAAATGACCAAATTCAAGAATCATAGAACGGATATAATGATTGCAACAACGGTAATTGAAGTGGGTGTAAATGTTCCAAACGCTTCGGTGATGATAATAGAAAATGCAGAACGGTTCGGGCTTTCACAACTTCATCAGTTGCGTGGACGAGTAGGACGAGGTGCAGAACAGAGTTATTGTATTTTAATAACGGGCTCTAAACTTTCTGAAGCTGCAAAAAAGCGAATTATCACCATGGTTCGAAGCACGGATGGATTTGAAATTGCAAAAGTTGATTTGGAGTTGCGCGGACCAGGAGAAATCGATGGTACCAAGCAAAGTGGTATTCTTGATTTAAAACTTGCTGATATAAGGCAAGACGAAAGTATTTTGATTGCAGCAAGAACTGAAGCACAAGATTGGATTGATTTTGATGAACTTTTGATGAAAGCTGAAAGTATTCCAATAAAAAATGAACTTTCAAAAAATCCGCACAGAACTATATGGAGTAAAATTAGTTAAGCCAAGAAATCCGCATTCTGTTCGTTAATGTTTTATAAAGTCGTGTAAGAGTGCACTTTTTCAATTAATTTCGGGAACTCAAATGAATTTTTTTACTGATTTCGGTCGATTTGTATTATTCATGAAGCAAACGCTTCATCGCCCTCAAAAATGGGGAGTTTTTGGCTCAATACTTGTCCGAGAGATGTACAATATAGGAATACAATCACTTTTAGTAGTTGTGCTCATTGCGGTATTTACAGGAGCAGTTACGACTATACAAACTGCTAATCAACTAATTACTCCTAGTGATCTCTTCCCTACTCAATTAATTCCAAAATTTGTTGTAGGTGCCGTAGTAAGTACAAGTTCCATACTTGAACTTGCACCAACCGTTACCTGCCTTGTATTAGCCGGTAAGGTGGGCGCCAATATTGCGTCGGAGATTGGCAACAAAAAAATATCAGAACAAATAGATGCTTATGAAGTTATGGGCATTAATTCTGCTTCTTTCGTTGCATTACCTAAAATCATTGCAGGAATTATCGTTATTCCGAGTCTTATAATTGTAGCCAACTTTTTACTTATTTACGGCGGTGTTTTAGCAACAAAGTTCACATCGGCATTAACGATGGATGATTTGATTGAAGGAGCACGAATGGTTTTCCATCCAGAATATGTTAAAATCATGCTCATTAAGGCATTTATTTTTGCCTTTATTATTACCAGTTTAAGTTCTTACCAAGGTTACTACACTGAATATGGAGCGCTAGAAGTTGGAGAAGCTGGAACAAAAGCCGTTACACGTATTTGTATTTTCATTCTCTTTTTTGATTTAATAATTGCCCAAATTTTCCTAGGATTATGATACAAATTGAAAATCTTTGGAAAGCATTCAATGGGAAGGAAGTTCTTAAAGGTATTGACGCAGTTTTTAAACCCTCTATTCCCAATTTAGTTATTGGAGCAAGTGGAAGTGGTAAAAGTGTAATACTTAAAAATTTGGTGGGATTAGTTGAGCCCGACCAAGGAAAAATCCTATATGGTGATGAGGATTTTGCGGACATGGACTATAACGAGAAACAACATATTAGAAGGCAAATTGGTATGTTATTCCAAAATAATGCATTATTCGACTCATTAACAGTGGAGCAAAATGTTGAATTTCCGCTGAAAATGTTTACCAAATTAAATCCTTCAGAAAGATTAGACCGAGTTAATCAATGTCTTAAAATGGTGGATCTAGAAAACAGCAATAAAAAGTTTCCGTCGGAAATCTCTGGAGGAATGAAAAAGCGTGTAGGTATTGCTAGAGCCATTGTACTAGAAATAAAGTACCTTTTTTGCGATGAACCTAATTCAGGCCTTGACCCATTAACAAGTCGTGTAATTGATGATTTGATTGCTCAATTAACCGTAGATCTTAATATTACTACAGTAATTAATTCTCACGACATGAAAACAGTAAAAGACATCGGAGAAAATATTATTTTCATTTACAAGGGAGAAAAATGGTGGCAAGGGAGCAAAGATGAAATAGAAAGCGCTCGTAAGAATAATCCTGAATTAGATTCCTTTATTAGCGCAAGTTTTTAACGCGCTTCAAGTTTAACCTGTTAATTGGGTCGTTTCCCAAATTCTCAATATTTTTTTGAAACATCCTTAGACTTTTATCGTAGTAGAGTTCAATAACGGGAATTTCCGATTTTAAAATCTCGTTGGCGCTATTCATTAAACCATCCCTAATTACTAGTAATGAATCTGTATTAAACACTCCAAACGCTATCTGCTTATACAATGAGTCGTATTTGGAGTTCTTAAAATGGGTATAATTAGGGCCATTAGGGGCTTCATACGGCTTATAAAAACACGAAAGATAGTTTTCTGCATCTGGATAATCAGCGATCCATGAACCTCTAAATAAGAATAATTTCCCTTGGTTTCTGAGTTGTCTTAACATCCCTCCTGTTTGAAGATCAATACGGATATTTATTCCTAATTTTTTCCATGAACTTTGAAGATATACTGCCATATCCAAATAATCTGCAGTGGTGGTCAATGGGATTTCAAAGGCATTATATTTCGAAAAATACTCAGATTTATTCAAATAATATTTCGCCGAATCCCAATTTAATGTATTCTCTGCAGTCACGTCAAATAGAAGTTTAGGAGGAACGAATCCATTCAATCCTGCCCTACCCAATCCATTTCTAAAATAGCGGACCATTGCTGTTTTGTCAACACTAAAATGTAGTGCCTTTCTAAGATTTTTGTCACTAAGGGGATTAGCAGTTGAACCCACCTTGTCCAACATGTTGATTCCAATATATTCTGTATTGAGGAAGTCGGTAATTCTGTATCCTAATTTTTGAGAATATTTATCATTTAATCTACCCTCTTTAGTTAACAGTTCATCCTTAAATGAAGCGTCTATACCATTAAAAAAGTCGTAGTCGCCAGCCATAAACTGCATAAATGCCGTTTGCTTATTTTTAACGAAAGAAATGTGAACTGCATCAAGATATGGTAACCTTACCCCATGTTCATCAAACTCCCGATATTCCGTATTCTTTCTCAATACTAATGCCACATCTCTTTCCCACCTTTTCAAGTAAAATGAACCGGTACCTATTAGTTGATTTTGTTCTCCACTATTGCAATAGCTTTCGGGTAAAATGAATCCATAATTTGTGGCTAACAATGATAAAAACGACGGTGAGGGTTGATTTAACCTAATGATTAGAGTAAAAGAATCTGCAGCGTAAATTGGAGAACTGATTTTTGTAGTAAACTCCCGATGATTAAAGGTTTTGCCCGGAAATTCATGAGAAGTAGTCATTTTATCATTAAGAATCCAAGCACCAGGAGATGCTGTAAAAGGATTTAAAATTCTTAGTAGACTAGCCGCAGCATCAAAAGCAGTTAATTCTTTTTGATTTGAATTTGATTGATGAAAATAAACACCTCTTCTGATTGAAAACTTATACACAGTTCCTGATGTATCAATTTCCCATTTTTGAGCTAGCTGTGGTATCACTTTCAAGTTGGAATCTAGCGTCACTAAGCCTTCAAATATTTGGCTTCCAATCCAAATTTCACTTTGAGATTTTATATAGGCTGGATCAAGGGTATTTACTGAAACATCTTCATTATACCGAAAAATATGGGCCTCAGAAATCTTATCCACATTTTTACAACGATTTAAGAAAAAAATCGTGAATAAAACTATCAACCCTACAGAACCAACATTGGGTATCCTTGGAATACATTTGTTCTTCTGATAGAAACCGAAATGAGAGTTACTTTTTACGGACACGCTTGTTTTAAAGTTGAATTGAATAACAAAAGTATTGTTTTTGATCCATTCATTCGTGGTAATGAATTGGCAAATAATATTGAAGTTGCCGATATCAAACCAGATTACTTGCTTTTATCGCATGCTCATTCAGACCATATTGCTGACGCCGTAGAAATTGCAAAACAATCTAACGCCAGTGCTTATGCCGTTTATGAACTTTGTATGTGGCTGAACAAAAAAGGAATATCAAATTTTCACCCAATGAACATTGGCGGAACCGCGCATTCTGAAAACATTTGTTTTACAATGACACCTGCCATTCATAGCTCAAGTTTTGAAGATGGAAGTTATGGCGGGGTTGCAGGAGGTTTTGTAGTTCAAAATGAAACTAACTGTTTTTATTACGCTGGCGACACGGCATTATTCTCAGACATGTCACTCATTTCAAGTAAACGAGAATTAGACTTTGCGTTTTTACCTATCGGAGATAATTTCACAATGGGAGTTACCGATGCCATTGAGTCCGCGAAATTATTAGGAGTTAACAAAATCATAGGTATGCATTACGATACCTTCGGTTACATAAAAATAAATCATCAAGAGGCAATAAATCAATTCAAAACGGAAGGTATTGAGTTAATTCTATTGGAAATTGGTCAAACTATAGAAATTTAAAAATGGGCAAAATTATATCCTTAGCAAATCAAAAAGGAGGAGTGGGAAAAACCACATCAGCAATTAACTTAGCTGCTAGTCTTGCAGTATTAGAATACAAGACTTTGTTGGTTGATGCCGATCCTCAGGCAAATTCTTCATCTGGGTTAGGACTCAATCCAAAAAATATCAAACTCGGACTTTACGAATGTTTGGTTCAAGATATTCGTCCTCAAGATGTGATTATTTCTTCAGATACACCCTTCTTGGATGTAATTCCATCAAACATAGACCTTGTGGGAGCTGAAATAGAATTTCTTGATATGCCCAATCGTGAGAAAATAATGGAAGGTCTATTGAAGCCTCTTAAGAGTCAATACGATTTCATTATTATCGACTGCTCTCCATCATTAGGATTAATTACTACAAATGCTCTAGTTGCCTCAGATAGTATAATTATTCCTGTTCAATGTGAATATTTTGCACTGGAAGGTTTAGGGAAATTATTAAACACAATTAAAATAATCCAAAACCATCTGAATAAAAGCTTAGAAATTGAGGGTATTTTGCTTACCATGTACGATTCACGTTTGAGATTATGTAACCAAGTTGTAGAAGATGTAAAAACACATTTTCAGGATATTGTGTTTGATACAATAATACAGCGTAACACAAAATTAGGAGAAGCCCCAAGCTATGGAATTCCTGTGATATATCACGATGCTGATAGTAAAGGTTCTATCAATTATTTGAATCTAGCCAAGGAAATCTTAGTTAAAAACGGAATTATTTCAGCAGAGGAGAACGCAATATCATGACAAAAACATCAAACCCAAAGAAAAAGAATCCGGCATTAGGACGTGGATTAAGCGCCTTACTTGGCGATAGCACAGAAATTGAAACCTCGGTAAATGGTTCTGAACCTGCAGTTAATGGTATTTCATTAATACCAGTAAATGCAATTGAAGCAAATCCCTTCCAACCAAGAACTAACTTCCGCCCAGAAGAACTTGAAGAATTAGCGGCGTCAATAGGTATACATGGAGTAATCCAACCCATTACCGTAAGAAAAATGGGAAGAGACAACTACCAGTTAATTAGTGGTGAAAGAAGAACTAGAGCCGCTATGATGTCAGGTTTAACTCAAATTCCAGCCTATGTGCGTACCGCTAATGATCAAGGGATGTTGGAGATGGCCTTAATTGAAAACATTCAACGTAGCGACTTAAACGCTATTGAAATTGCATTAAGTTATCAGCGCCTTTTAGAAGAATGTGATCTTAAACAAGAGGAATTGGGTGAGAGAGTGGGAAAAAACAGATCTACAGTAACAAACTATTTAAGGTTATTGAAATTACCTGAAATGATTCAGTTAGGAATTATTCAAGGTGATATTTCAATGGGGCACGCTAGAGCAATTATCAATGCCGGAACTGAAGAGTTACAAATTGAAATTTTCAATCAAATTACAGAAAACAATCTTAGCGTACGAGATGTTGAGGCCTTTGTAAAAAATATTAAAACCTCAGCCCCAACTGGGAATAGCTCTAGCGGATCAGGTAGTAGTTACACAGCAGGGGGTACAAGTTGGGATCCTGAAATTGATAGAATTACCGAAGAGTTCCATCGCAGATTAAAATCACCTATTCACCTAAAAACTGGTAAAAAAGGTGGCGGAACTGTTGTAATTTCGTACAAAAGCGTTGAGGATTTACAGCGAATCCTTGACTTATTAAATGAGCCAGAATAACTACAAATATCCTAATTTAAAAACCATTTTTATTTGTTTGACACTCATTTGGATTATCCCAAGTAAGGGTCAGATGGATAGTACTAACAAGGAATCTCTTCATTCTCCTCACAAGGCATCTATTTTATCTGCAGTTTTGCCCGGAGCAGGTCAATTTTATAACCGCAAATATTGGAAAGCGCCTATCATTTATGCTGGATTTGCGGGTTCTGGTTATGCATTTTACACAAATTATGTTGCCTTACAAGAAACAAATGATCGTTTTCGTGAAATGTATGCAAAGGGAGAAGTACCTAATCCCCAAGAAATAGCAGATAGAGACCAACTCAGGGTTAATAGGGATATAGGCGGATTATTTTTTGTAGGTATTTATATTCTGCAAATCATTGACGCCACGGTTGATGCTCATTTTTATAAGTTCGACATCAACCAATCACTTTCACTCAGTTGGTTACCTAAAAGTCCCACAGAACAAGTATCATTAAATATATTTTTAGGTAAAAGATGAGCAACCGTATTGAGCAGTTATTAGAGTTTTTAAAAGAATCCCCTAATGATAATTTTTTGCGCTATGCATTGGCACAGGAATATGTTAAAGCTGGACAAAAGGAAACTGGATACGAATATTATTTAGGACTAATTGATGATGCTCCAGATTATGTAGCAACTTATTATCATTTAGGAAAACTTTATGAGTCTGAAGAAAATAATAGCAAAGCCCTAGAAACCTATTCAAAGGGTATAGAAATTGCGCAAAAGATTGGAGATCAACATAGTCTTTCGGAACTTCAAAGCGCTAAACTCGAATTAGAAATGGAAGATTTATTATAGAATAGGCCTTAATAAAAAATGGTCAGGATTTAAATCCTGACCATTTTTTATTAAAATTCGAATAAACAACTGATTTGTTAGTTTCTGCTATTAAGTTTTGCCAATAAGCGCAAAATCTCAATATACAACCAAATTAAGGTAGCTAACAATGCTACTCCTGAGTACCATTCCATATATTTTGGAGCGCCCATTTTAGCTTGCTCTTCAATAAAGTTAAAATCTAAAATAAAGTTGAATGCGGCAATACCTGCAATTACCACAGAAAGGCCAATTGACATTAAACTACTTCCACCATAAAAAGAGCTCAAACCATTAAAACCGAACAACGATGTTATCCATATCAAACCATAGAAAATCATTACTCCAAAAGTTGCCATGACTAGAATTTTTGTAAACCTTGGAGTTGCGCGAAGCACACCGGTTTTGTATGCAATCAACATCAATGCAAATATTCCAATAGTAATTCCTACTGCCTGCATTACAATTCCAGGATACATGAATTCAAATAACATTGAAAGTGCGCCTAAGAGAACGCCTTCCGCAGCTGCATAAACTGGTGCCAAATAAGGAGCCCATGACTTTTTAAACGACATCACAATTATACTTATTAACCCAACAACCAAGCCACCAATCATATAGCTTATAATTCCATTGTTCAAAGCAACTTCAATACCGCCAGTACCACCCCATCGATTCCACATCCATGTAGCAGTAACTAAAAGCGTAACAAATAACACAATGGACTTGTCGACCGTACCACGTAAGGTCATACTTCCTTCATAAGTAGCACTTCTTGTAGATTGAAATGCTTTTTCTGAAAATAATGGACTAGACATATTTCTTTATTATTTTGTTCAAATATATATAAAATTAACGCAGCAAATGAATAGTGCCACTGAACTGATAAATTTTGTCTGTGTAATCTTTAAACTCGATATAGTAGACATATATACCATCTTGAGCGGGCGACCCACCCACGTTGCCATCCCAACCCTGAGTTTCATCATTTATTTCGGTTATTTTTCCTCCCCAGCGATCATAAATCATCATTTTATAATCACGCACGCCAGAAATCACAGGCTTAAATACTTCATTCACACCATTTTGATTCGGAGTGAATGCATTTGGAACAAACATTACCGGTTCAAAATACAATGTAAAATCATTACTCCAAGAAAATCTTTCTCCGCCAAGTTCGTAAGCTTTAATTCTGTAGCGTTGCCCGTAATTATCTTCACCGTTAGTAAAGCTATCCAACAATGGACCTGGATAAGTAGCGTACAATTCATATGTCCCCTTCCCTACTAATTGGCGATATAACTCATATCTCTCCACTTCAAAACCAAAGTATGGAGAAAAGGTAAACTTCATAGACATCGGACCCGTTTTTTCACCGGACAGTAAAATACTAGTATGAATATTTGAAGAAATTGTATCTCCACATCTATTAATAAAGTAAGCCTGGTAATCATAAGCGAACTCATCGGTTAATGCACTGGCATCTTCAAAAAAACTATCAGATACATTTATCGAACCCACATTCCAGAAACTATTCTGCCCGAATATTCTGCGGTTAATTTCTACGTTTCTTTGCGGTTTATAAGCGTTCTTCAAATGATATTTCAGCAAGATTGAACCATCTTTTCCTGGAGGTGGGCTAACCGTTACCCATTCGGCACTTAAAGTAGGATTATCTATATTTACATCCCAAAAGATAGTATCTCCTAGGCATCCTTTATCAGAAATTTCTAATACTGAAATTGATTTTTTTACAGCTAGTGAATCCCAGTTTATTCGTGCATTATTCGCATTTCCAGGATCACTTACAAAATCTCCCCCTTGAATCCACCATTGAAATGTTGATCCATTATTACCCGTTACAGAATAAAATTGATTACTAATATTGGGTTGACACAAAATAGAATCTCCGAGAAGTTTTGTATTTACTGGCTTTGGATTTACTACGATTGAAGTGGAATCCCACTCACCTGGGCATCCGTATTGAGAAATTACTCTAGCACGAATAATAAATGATCCTGATTGAGCCAAAGAAACTTTTAACTCTCTTTTTACCGTAGCTCCTCCTAACGGTGATGTTTTTACCGAAAAATCAATTCCATTGGTTTCTATTTGAAGTGAATCTTTAGCATTCATAAGCCAATCGTTCACCCAATAATCTATATTTTGCTGACATTGCTCGGGTAACACTGAATTCGGGAAAAGGGTACCCTGTGGAATTGGATGTAATATTACGGGTAACTTAAACAATGGACTTTCACAGAATTTATTATTTACCGGATCTAGGGCTTTCGAAATTACTCCAACCCAAGCATTTCCAGCAGCACCCCAATCAACATTTATTTGATCATTTCCTTGACCTGATGTTATACTTCCACCTGAAATTTGCCAATCGTAAGTTTCACCATTCACAGGGGAAACAGAATACTTAACTCCAGTGGTTAACTCGCAAAGACTAGTATCTCCAACAGGCGGTTGACCAAATAAATTGTAAGTAATATCAACACTGAGCTCGGCAGTATCCTCACATCCAAATTTATTAGTTGCAATTACTACAACTTTACCAGTTCCCATTTCACCCCAATTAATACTGGTACTAATTGAACCTACTGATTTTATGCCTGTATTTCCAACAGCACTAAAAAGATACTTAGTTTGAGGATCTGGATTGGCAATAGAATAAATAATGTTGTCGTTATTTGGACAAACAGTAGTAGGACCAGAAATTATAGGCAAGCTAGCATTAGCAATTACTACCATAAGTGAATCTGCTGGACTTTTACAACCTGTAGGATTTATTGCTCTCACTTTTATCTTGTGAGTGCCCGCTTGAACTGATTCATCCCATACTACTTCAATTGTATTATTTGTTGAATCAATTTTTAATGTCTTCCATCCATCTACTTGCCAGTCAGTCACTCGAACTGTTGAACTAATAGTATATTTTATTACTTGACCTTTACAAACGGTATCTGGTCCAGAAATTTTTGGTGCTGGAGGCGATGGAATTAGATTGACATCAAATGTTTTTTCAGGACCTTTACACCCATACTGACTAGTAATAGTTAGAATAACCTTTCCTGAAGCTCCATTTCCCCACTCAATATTAACCGAGTTACCAGTGTCAGAGCCCAATATTTTACCCCCATTTACAGACCACTTTAGCTTATTATTATAATCTCTATTTATGGCTGTGTAAGTTGATATTTCATTTTGACAAAGTTGTTTTTTACCATTAATTTCTTCTTTGGGATTGAATGGCTTAACCTTGATTTTTACGTTTTGATTAATAAATTTTGAAGGGCATCCATCGTCATATGCTTCAAATGTTACCCTGAAGGTATCTACGGTATTGACATCGCAATCTGGAATCCAGCAAAATTCACTTGTTACTTCTCGTTTGTTTGCATTTACCTCAGGATTAAGAGTTGCCTTGGTCCCTGTATAATTAATTGATCCCGTTAAAATATCGCTGTATGCCTTTAGTGTTAGAACCTGATTATTATCAACGTAATCAAAAGCAGTAACATTAAAACACAACTTCTCACCTGCTTCAACTTCGTAGTAATTTGAGCCACCCTGATAAAATAATCCTGGTTTATTATTTGGTGTACAGTTTATTACTAAGATCTGCAGATCCAGCCGGACCGTGCTTATTGGAGTTCCATTCCGCCACTCCGTTACCTCAACGGCAACGGCAAAACGACCAGTTGCTGGTGACATATAAGTTGTTAATCCGTTGTATTGATCAATACTGGCTATTCCGTTAGATCCAAATGGTTCAGTAGCAGAATATCCAGCCCAATATTGAACATCGTCAATATCTTCCATAGGATCTGCACAACGATTAACCTCTGGCGTATTTAATGTTGCACCCTGCCAAGGAGTTACAAACTTATATGAGAGGGAATCACCATCGGGGTCGACCGCTCTATTTCGGATTGTAGTTGTATCGTTTTTACAAATGAATGGAACAGGAATATCTAAGAAGTATGGCGAACTATTTTGAATACTAGTTGGTGGAATAAATCCGTAATAAGTCTGACCTTGATAGGCTTCACCTTGTTGATCACGAAGGTTATTTTGTGTATTTCTACAACATCTTTCCCATTTTAGGTGATATCCGCTATTACTATTTGGCAATACAATTGTAGCTTCATAAATACCTTGTTCAAGGCATGCTGACGCCACCTCAGGGCAATTCGTATTTCCTACAGGTTGTACCTTTTTAGAAGCAAGTAGTGAAACCGTGTAACTCTTATATAATCTCTTGTTACCGTTGTAAACACAGAGAGTAATTAGTTTATCGAAAGGTACCTCTTTTTCTGTTCCATCTCTGGAACAATCTCGATAAACAAAAAGATTAACACGATACTGAGTATTACTTCCAGATGTACCTAGCCATCTGTATGTCAAATATCCTCCTACAAGGTGAGAAGCCTCTGCTGCAAACGTAGAAATCAATAAAAAAACAAACGCAATATTTTTAAACAAAGGTAATCTCACTATTTCTCCTACTAAATTAGACAAAAAATATGCCGATTTAGTTGCAAAGACCCGTCATTTTTATGAAATAACTTATTTTCGCGATATGCGTCATAAATCGGATTGTATTCACTTCCTTGGACATATTCCATGCAAACCACATAAACATCATGGATATCACTGTGAAAACTGTCCCGTTTATGCACCTATTGAGAAACGAATTTTGATAATAAAGTTGGGTGCAATGGGAGATGTAATTCGAACAACTCCGCTTATTACCCGATATAAATCACTTTATCCAAATGCCAAATTTACATGGATAACTCTATTCCCTGACATTTTGCCAAAAAATGAGATCCATGAAATTTATAAATTAGGTATTGAAGCCGCCTTGTACGTACAAAATACTGATTGGGATATTGCCATTAATTTGGATAAGGAGAAAGAGGCTTGTGCGTTGTTAAAATCTGTTACTGCTGCAGAAAAATATGGCTACACTTTAATTGACGGTGCACCTCAGCCTGTAAATAAATTGGCTGAACACAAATTCAATACTGGTTTATTTGATGATTTAAGCAAGGCGAATACTAAGAATTATTGTACCGAGATTTTCGAATTGTGCGGAATGGAATATGATAGTGAGCCTTACCTTTTAGATAATCACAGTGATAAGGGTTTTGAATGGGATTTACCCAAAGATAAAACCATTATTGGATTGAATACAGGCTGCGGTGATCGTTGGACGACTCGATTATGGAGCATTGAAAAGTGGGTCGAATTAGCGACTGCTCTCAAAGAAAAAGGATATCATCCTATTCTACTTGGAGGAAGCCAAGAACATGAAAGAAATCAGTATATTCAAAAAGGTTCTGGTGCAGAATATTTCGGAAACTTTCCATTAGATCAATTTATCAATTTAATTGATCAGTGTGATTTAGTAGTTACTCAGGTAACCATGGGTATGCATTTAACATTAGGTTTAGGCAAGAAAATAGTGTTAATGAATAATATTTTCAATCCTCATGAATTCGATTTATTCGGGAAGGGAGAAATCGTTCAACCTACCAAGGAATGTCAGTGTTTTTATTTGGGAAAATGCAAGCTTGGCACCTCTTGTATGGAGGATATTTCTGCGCAGATGGTACTGGATGCGGTAGAGAGAACTTTAAACTAAAAATATTTGTTGCAGAATTTGGCGAAACCCTTTATTTTTGCACCCTCAAATGGCGAGGTAGCTCAGGCGGTTAGAGCGCAGGATTCATAACCCTGAGGTCGGGGGTTCAATTCCCCCCTTCGCTACCAACAAAATCAACCACTTACGGATTCGTAGGTGGTTTTTTTTTATTTTGTGCCATGTTTGTGTGCCATGATTATTGTTGGCTCCAAAAATCTTGTATTCTGTACAAAAATAAATTCTATAAATTTGCTCTAAGTCAAAATCTATGAAAAAATTCATCTATGTTCTCCTGCTATTGTTTTTCAATGCATGCAATGCATACAAGGATATTCCTGTGCACAAACTTGAGCTAGGAATGACAATTCCCCAGGTACAAACAATCGTTAAGAAAAAAATGATTAGAGTATCAATGTCTGAAAACAATGGAATCACAACACAAACCTTTCAAGTACAAAAAAGAATTGTAAGAGGAGGAATAGCTCGCCAACAGAGATACAATTTGTTTTTTAAAAATGGGCAATTGACGAGATACGATAAGGATTCTGAAAAATTCTCATTTTAAGTTTCATCTGTGACCTATTTTCTTCAAAAAAACCTTAATATATATAACCCTGATCTCACCAGAACCCTAAAACCCTAGCAACCCGAAAAAAGCCAAAACTTTAAAAAAAAGCTGAACTTTTTTTAGCTAAAGCCCTAACACCCCAACATCCAATCAAACTATTATGAAAACTAAAATTCTTATCGTAATATTGCAATTTAACGATAAGTAAAAAATGGGTATATCAAAAACAGACCTCTTTACTGATGAACAAAATCAAATTGCAATGCTTGCGAAAGCATTCTCGCACCCAGCACGCGTTGCAATAATTCAATATTTAATTAAAGCAAACGCCTGTATTAATGGAGATCTCGTTCAGGAATTAGGACTTGCACAAGCTACAATAAGTCAACATCTCAGAGAATTAAAAGATGTTGGTATAATTAAAGGCACAATAGATGGTTCTAAAATCAACTATTGTTTAAACACTCAACGTTGGAATGAAATTCATCAGCAATTTAACTCGATCATCAATCAAGTAATTAACCAAGACCCCAAGGAATGTTGCTAACAAATAAATAATAAATCAAATGAAACTTTCAGAAATAAAAACCGCATTAAAGTACCTCTCTAAAGTAGAGTTTGTGCTACCAAATGGTGAAGTAGTTCCACCCCATTTCCACGTTACAGAAGTTGGACAAATAACAAAACATTTTATTGATTGTGGAGGAACAGAAAGGACAGAGAAAACCGTAAATTTTCAATTGTTTACTGCCGCTGACTACGATCATCGCTTAAGTACTGAGAAGCTAAGTTCTATAATTGAACTATCCGAAAGAACATTACCACTAGAAGATGCCGAAATTGAAGTTGAATATCAAGGTAATACTATTGAAAAATATAGTTTAGCTTTTATAAATGGCCGACTCCAGCTGAAATCTAAAAAAACTGATTGCTTAGCAAAAGATAAATGTGGTATTCCTGAAGAAACCACAGTGACTAATACAAATTCGGGTTCTTGTGTTCCTGGATCTGGTTGTTGTTGATCTATATTAAGTCAACTAGAAATATGGCAGAACAAACTATAAACCGAGCACTATTAGACTCTATCGAAAAGGCTCAATACGAATCTATTAATGAGGATAGAATCACAGTTTTAATACCTTTAATAAACCATATTCATAAGAAATTAGAAGCGAGAGAATCCGTAAATCTCAACTTCATTTGTACTCACAATTCAAGAAGAAGCCAGTTTTCTCAAATTTGGGCATTTACAGCTGCCTATTATTACAATATTCCGGTAAATTGTTTTTCTGGAGGTGTGGAAGTCACGGAATTCAATTACCGTGCGGTTGATTCATTAATTCGTAGCGGGTTTAACATAAAAAAACAAGGCGAAAACAACCCCAATTACACCATTTCTGTTGATACAGAATCAAAGATATCAATAACAACATTTTCCAAGTTATTTGATGATCCAATTAATTCAGCTGAAAGGTTTGCTGCAATAATGACATGCTCACATGCAGATGAAAACTGTCCCATAATTCCTAATACTGAATTACGAATCCCAATAAAATATGAGGACCCAAAATCGTTTGATAATACTCCATTGGAAAAGCAAATGTATGATGCTAGATCTTTACAAATTGCTTCAGAAATGCTCTACATTTTTTCAAAAATCAATAAATTAAAATAATCCTATTTATGAAAAAACTAAGCTTTTTAGATCAATATTTAACGTTATGGATATTTCTGGCCATGGCCATTGGCGTGGGTATTGGATATTTTTTTCCATCAAGTTCCACCTTTATAAATTCATTTAGCAGTGGAAGCACCAATATTCCAATTGCAATAGGGCTAATAATAATGATGTACCCACCATTGGCAAAAGTGAATTACAAACTGCTTCCCCAAGTATTCAAAAATGTAAGGGTATTAACCGTATCTCTAGCATTAAATTGGATTATTGGGCCAGTTTTAATGTTTACTTTAGCATTAATTTTCCTACAAGATTATCCTGAATATATGGTAGGCCTAATACTCATTGGTCTAGCTCGATGTATAGCAATGGTTATTGTTTGGAATGATTTAGCTGAAGGAAGTAGCGAATATGGGGCGGGTTTAGTCGCGTTAAACAGTATTTTTCAAGTTTTTGCATACAGTTTTTATGCTTGGATCTTTATTACCATACTTCCACCCTATTTTGGATTTGAAGGCTCAATAGTAAATATTTCAATCTATACAATTGCCGAAAGTGTAGCAATCTACCTTGGCATACCCTTTCTAATGGGTTTAATGAGTCGAATAGTTTTTATTAAAATCAAGGGAGAAGATTGGTATAATAATAAATTCATCCCCAATATCTCACCTTTAACCCTTATTTCGCTATTATTTACAATTATTGTGATGTTTTCATTGAAAGGTGAACTCATAGTTCAAATTCCATCTGATGTAATAATTATAGCAATTCCTCTGCTTATATATTTCGCTATTATGTTTTTAGTTGGCTTTTTTATAAGCAAAGCAGTTGGAGCAGAATACGATAAAAATGCGGCTATAGCATTTACCGCCGCTGGGAATAACTTTGAACTTGCAATTGCTGTAGCTATTGCGGTGTTTGGATTAAATTCTGGTCAAGCCTTTACAGGAGTTATTGGGCCGTTAGTTGAAGTTCCGGCACTTATTTTATTGGTTCGTGTTGCCATCTGGCTTAGGAAAAAATATTACTCTTAACACTAAAAGGAGATTACTTTTTTTGCCATTCGGTATACAACCCATTACCTGTATTTTTTGAGTTATCAAGAAAATTCAATACTAAAATAAATGGTAATGAAAGAATTAAGTAAATGATACTAATTGCTTTCAGAGATAATTTTTCTTGTGAAAACATTATTAAAAAAATCGAGAATATTTCATGAGATATCCTTCCGAATTTTCCATATAAAACCGCTTTTTTAATCTGATCACATTCGGTTAGAGCCTGACTAATTAGAGATTCTGTAATGAATGTCCGCCTTGAATGTAAGGTTTCATAATTGCTAAATTTATTAAATGCGTCTTTGTATAAATTCAACTCTATTTGATGTTGCTGCGGTGAGTAAATTTTAAGTACTGCACCTCTCTTCATATTTGATTGAATGGTACTGAGTATTTTCTCGGGCTCCGTTAAATATTGAAGTACTGAAAAGCACCATATTTCATCAAACTCCGATATTTCGAATTCTAAATTTTCTAAATCCCCCTCAAACCAATTAAAATGAGGGAGTATTAATTGAGTAAAGGCAATATTTTCAGCTGATTTATCAATGCCGATATAGGTTGAGCTTTTGGCCAATTTTGAGGCATACATACCATCACCGGATCCCAGGTCTAAAATACGGTGTGCTTTTGCGTTGTTACTCACTTTGGAGAGAAATCTAGTTCTGGGCTCTAGTGCCCATCTAAATATCCAAGCTAAATAAATTAACTTGGGATATTTTAGAAGCAACTTAGGGTATTCGTGTTTGTTTAGATTCAACCTTACAAATATGATTTATTACAATTTAAAAAATCAATCGTAGCTCATATTTCTTCTTAACTATCAGGTTAACTTTGTACTCGATAAAATGAAACGTACTGCTATACTTCTAATAATAATTTCTTTTTTTAATGTCTCAACAGGTCAAACCAACTTATCGGGGGATTGGGCAGGAAATTTAAAGCTACCTGGCTTTGATTTAAAGTTAATCTTTTCGATTAAAAGCACTGGTAGTAATAACCCTCAATTGGCATACACTTCAACCCTCTCTGTTCCCCAACAAAACGCTAAGAACATCCCAATAGACAAAACATTTGTAGATGGAAATGAAATCCGAATAAATAGTTACACGCTAAATGCAGAATTTGAAGGTAAATTGGAGGAAGACGATGTAATCATTGGAAACTTCAAACAGAATGGTCAAACATTTCCATTGAAATTAATTAGAAATTTAAAAGTCACGCCAAGTATAAGACCACAAACTCCAGTATCTCCGTTCAACTATAACCAGGAGGAAGTGTCTTTTTACAATGAAGCAGGGACAATAAAATTTGCAGGAACAGTAACCCGACCTAAACTTACCAATGACAGTTTTTACCCGACTGTAATTTTATTATCCGGTAGTGGAAGTCAAGACAGAGATGAAACATTATTTGATCACAAACCATTTGCTGTATTATCCGATTATTTAACAAAAAATGGCTTTGCTGTGTTGCGAGTTGACGACAGAGGGGCGGGTAAAACAAAATGCCCTCCAAAACTTTTGAATTATACAACAACAGATTTAGTTGAAGATGCGAGTACCTACTTGCATTATGCATTGGACAGTGTTAGTAATGGCAACCCAATATATATTATTGGGCACAGTGAGGGTGCACATATTGCTGCTGTAATTGCTCATCAATTTCCCGCCGAAGTTAAGGCCATTGTCTCCCTAGCTCCTCCATTGGTCTCAGGGGCTCACATAAATTCATATCAAAATAAAATTGCCGTAGAGCAATTCTTGAACAAAAAAGAGACGACTGCATTTATTGCCTTACATGACACATTAATACATCTACTCATTAATGAAAATCAATATTCATACAAATCCCCAAATAAGGAGGCATTAAAACAGAAAATCAACTTACACATAGAAAATTGGGAGAATATTCAATCGAGAAGAACGGCTAGAAGAATCAAAAAGAAGTTTTATAAACTTTACAAAAAAGAGTTTACTGAATACATTCCAGAAGTATACAGCAATATATTTTTTGAAGGAAAATGGATGATGGAATTTATTCAAACTGAACCCTTACCAATATGGAACACATTAACGCCTAACGCTTTAATATTAAATGGAGAGTTTGATCAACAAGTCCCTGTAGCGCTGAATAAAAATATTGGAGAACAATTAAACAATCGAGAAAACATCAATTTCATAATTGTATCCAATACTAATCATCTATTTCAAACTACAAAAAATGGTGCAGTTTCAGAGTATGGAAATATAGAAGAAACTATATCTCCAAAAGTATTAGAACTGATAAATGAATTCTTGATTAAAAATCAATTCTAAATCGTTCGCGGCGTAATTCGGCAAATGGTAGTGGGTTTTCGAAATCTTTATAGAACTGTTTCTTATTTTTTACAATATGAATAGCCTCAAAATATGCATTACGCATACTTTGAAGATCTGCAGTACCCTTTCCCGCTAAACTGTAGGCAGTTCCATGATCTGGGCTCGTTCTAACAATTGGCAAACCTGCTGTGTAGTTAACTCCTTCATAAAACGCCATTGATTTAAACGGGATAAGTCCTTGATCGTGATACATGGCAACAACAGCATCAAATTGTTTGTATTGACCGCTTCCAAAAAAACTATCCGCCGAATACGGACCAAAAACCAACTTTTCTTGTTCAAAAAGCTGCTTTATTGCAGGTTGAATTATAGTTTGCTCTTCCTTCCCTAACAAACCATTATCACCAGCATGTGGGTTAAGTCCTAAAACCGCAATACGTGGCTTTAAAATATTGAAATCCTCACGGAGCGAATTATATACTACATGAACTTTATTAATGATTCTGTCTGAATTTAAATGTTTAGCAATTTCTGAAACAGCAACATGTTCGGTTACTAAGCCCGTTTTCAACTCTTCACTTACCAAAAACATGCAATAATTATCTATTCCAAAGAAGTTAGCGATATAACCAGTATGTCCACTAAAACCTTTATGATGTTCTGCTACAGTACTTTTATCTAAAGGCGCAGTAACTAATGCATCATAATTTTCAGAGTCGTCGAGCGCTTTTTGCAGGCAATCTAAAGCTTGCTTCCCCGCCTCAGGACCTGCAATACCTGTAGTAATCTCCACTTTATCTTCGGAACCCACAACTAAGTTCAACTTCCCAGAGACTGCTTCTTTCGCACTTTGAACTAAATGATAACTAGGCTGCTCTAATTCTAACGCCTTTTTGTAGTAGGAAAATGTACCCGGAGACGCATATACTACAGGTGTAGCATATTTGTACATCATTTCACTTTGGAACATTCTTAGAATAATTTCCATTCCCACTCCATTGGGATCTCCTTGCGTAATGGCTATTTTAATGGGTTCATTTTCCATGATTTTTTAACACGTCCTATTATTGTTACACTATTCAACTATCAATAAATTGCAGTAATTGAACCTATCAATTATCAATCTACAGAAGCTTGTGTACAAAGTAACAACAATTTGATGAGCATTAAAACGACCAAACCTCCCTTTTGACTTATTTTTGTTACGATGACTAAAATCCGAATTGGAATTTTTTTTGGAGGACAATCTAGAGAAAGAGAGGTCTCGTTTGCAGGCGGTAGAACTATTTATGACAATCTCGACAAATCTATTTTTGAACCAATACCGTTATTTGTTGATAGTTTTGGCAATATTACTGAATTAAATTGGGAGAACATTTACAAAGGCAGCATTAAAGACTTTTACCCTCCAGTAGAATATCTACCTGAACTACCCTTTGGATTTCAGTTATATGCAGAAAATCTTAATGAATTATCACCCGACATCCCCAAAACTACTCGTAAAAAATTAGAACTAGAGATTCTCAAAAAGATAGGTACACCTGTAAAGTGGGATGATCTCAATGAATTGATTGATTTTGCTTTTTTAGCTTTACATGGAACTTTCGGCGAAGACGGCAGTATCCAAGGGATGCTGGAATGGTTTAATATTCCTTACAGTGGGTCTGGAATATTTGCTTCATCGTTAGGAATAAATAAAAAATTACAGAAGAAACTTCAATTAGAAGCTGGTATATACATTAATAATTTCACGAGTATCACTAATAATGATTGGGATAATTTCGATAATATTCAGAAACACCAATTCTACCAAGAAGCAATTCAAACCGTTGGTGAGAAATTAGTTATTAAACCGGCCCACCAAGGTTCTTCACTTGGAGTAACTGTAATAAAGAATTTAGATTTTGATGAATTCTGTAATGCCATTGATCTTGGATTCTTTAAAATGCATTTGGATTGTGATGACTTTAATATCAAATCTTCAAGCGAACAAATCCAATGTATTAAAGAGTTTACCGATATTAGAAGCGGATTTGGATTACCTGTTTCCGTGGGTGATGAAGTAATTCAACAACCTCAAGAGTTGTTGAGTTTCATTAATAAAAAATCTGGGAAAATTGAAATAATTTCTAGTGATAGCGAATCAGAAGTCATTATTGAATCCTACATCGAAGGGAAAGAGTTTAGTTGTATCGTAATCGAAAACTTAGATGGTACCGCATTAGCTCTTCCTCCTACAGAAATACGTAAAACAGGAGATCTTTTTGATTACCGCAGTAAATATCTTCCGGGTTTAAGCAGAAAAGTCACACCTATTGAAATACCGGATGATCAAATCCAGAAAATTCGAGAAGCTTGCACGAGACTATATAAATATTTTGGGTTTGAAGTATATGCTAGAATTGACGGTTTTATTACCTCAGATGGAGAAATATATTTGAATGATCCAAACACAACCTCAGGAATGATGCCAAGTTCTTTCTTCTTTCATCAAGCCGCCGAAGTTGGATTAAACCCAAGCCAGTTTCTAAGTTTTATTATTTACACGTCATTAAAAGTAAGAGTTCAAAACCATCCGAATGGAAATCAATTTCAGCCTCTGTGGAGCACCCTTGTGAATAGGATTCAAAACGATAACGAAAACGACGAAAAAGAAACAATTGGAATCATTATGGGGGGATATAGTTTTGAGCGACATATTAGTATGGAATCTGGCAGAAATATTTATGAAAAAATTAGTTCTAGTGCAGATTTCAATGCAATGCCAATTTTCTTAACCGGTGACTCAAATACCTACCAACTTCATACACTTCCAATTCACATCATGCTTAAGGATAACGCCGACGACATCAAATACAAAATTCTCAATCCGTCAGACCATCCACTAATCAATCAAATTAGAGAAGAAGCAAGAAGTATTACGGATAAATTTGGATCTATTGGAATGAACTACCAATCTTCTCCAATTTCACTACCTGAATTAAAAACAAAAGCAAACGGAGTGTTCATTGCACTTCATGGAAGGCCTGGGGAAGACGGAAGATTACAAAAAGACTTACAAGAAATAGGTATTTATTTTAACGGCTCTGAAAGCCATAGCTCAGAGATTACGATAAATAAATACGAAACAAACGAAGTATTAGCAAATGCCGGTTTTAATGTTGCAAAACATACACTTATTCAAAAAACAGATTTCTTTAAAGACGAATGGCATAGTATAAAGCAAATAAGCAAAACATTTGAATTTCCATTAATAGCAAAGCCTTCAGATGATGGTTGTTCTGCAGCGGTACGTAAAATAAAAAATGAGCAGGAACTTCTAGATTTCTTGAAGTTGATTTTTAGAGATAAAATTGAGTTAGACGATGAATTAATTAATCGATTGAAAATTGGGAAAAATGATGAAATACCAATAAAGTCTGAAGTATTAATAGAGGAATTCATTGAAAAAGGTGATTGTGATCACTTTTTAGAGGTAACGGGAGGTCTGCTAACTCATTTTGATTCAGATGGTAAAATACAATATGAAGTTTTTGAACCTTCAGAATCATTGGCAGAATCTGAGATACTGTCTTTGGAGGAAAAATTCCTTGCAGGTGAGGGTCAAAATCTAACTCCTTCCAGATTCTCTAAAAATCCAGATGATCAAAATCGCATTTCTCGAGAGGTAAGAAATACACTAAAAGAAGTAGCAAAAACCTTAAAGGTAACAGGATACTGCAGAATTGATGCATTTGTTAAAATTTATAAGAACCAAGAAGTGAAAATTTATATCATCGAAATAAATTCATTACCAGGCATGACGCCCGCTACTTGCATTTATCACCAAGCGGCGATAAATGGTTACAAGCCCTTTGATTTTATAAGAGAAATATTGAACTTTGGGAAAAATAGGAACTCTCTAATAAACAGCTAATTTGAAAAACTTTTTTATCAATATTGCCTTGATTTTTGTGTTGGCAGTGGCACTTCTATTTTGTGCCTTATCAGTTCTTTCTTGGTATACTAATCATAATCAATATATTCAAGTTCCTGATGTAAGAGGAATGTCTTTTGATGAAGCTAAAATCACTTTAGAAAAGAACGGTTTAAATCCTATTATCAATGATTCGACGTATATTGAAAAGGCACTACCCTTAAGCATCGTTACTCAGAATCCAGAAGCAAAAACTGATGTTAAAAACGGTCGTACAATTTACTTGACCATAAACACAGGAAAAACTCCAACTGTAAGTGCTCCAAAATTCGTTGATATGAGTTTCACCCTCGCACAGGCTGTAATGAAAAATAAGGGATTGAAAGTCGGTAAAATCATTACCGCTTATGATGAAATTGGAAACAATTTAGTATTAACTCAATTTTATCGAGGAGATACGCTTCGTCCAGGAACATTAATCCCAAAAGGGAGTGTAATTGATTTGACTGTTGCCTCTACGGATCGTTCTAAATTTCCCGAGTTAGATTCATTACAGAATGACTCAATTAACATGATTCCTGACCTTGGAATTTAAAAAAATCAGTTAAATACAATATTTTTGTTATTGTAACGTTATGCATGTGCCTACGCGAGGTGGGTTTGTGGTTTTATGATGATAAAAAAGAAATACTTTAGCCTCATATTCAAATTTAAAAACATTGGACATTGTTTGTTTTTCATTTTAGCATTATGCAATATTTCAATTAATCTTTTTGGACAAGGTTTAACAGTTACACCAATAAAACACCGTGAGCACTCAAAGCAAATTGAACTGCATAATGGGAGAACAGTTTTTGCTTGGGCAATCTCTGACACACTAACTCTGCCCTTCTTCGAGGACTTTTCAGAACAGTTTGGCTTTCCTTCTAAAAATAGATGGACAGACAGACAAGTTTGGATAAATAATTCGTTTGGAGTTAATGCCCCGAATCAACAGGTTGCTACTTTTGATCATATCAATGAGTTTGGAAATCCATATACCACTCTAAATAAAAACACCTCTGTATTCGCAGATAGTTTAACCTCTCAGCCCATTAACCTACAGTTTTACAAAGTGGGAGGAACAACATTTCCGTACAAATTGACGGATAATATTGTTCTTAGTTTTTTTTATCAGGCACAAGGAATTGGAGACATTCCTGAACCGGAAGACTCTTTGGTACTATTTTTCAAAGGAAAAAATAATACTTGGAAACGAGTTTGGTCCGTTGGAGGGCAATCCCGAAATGACTTTCAAGAGGTATTTATTGTTGTAGATGAAATGGACTACTTAATTCCTGATTTTCAATTTAGATGGGTAAACTACACAAAAGCCACAGGTAATCTCAATCATTGGCATATTGATTACATCCGCATGGATAAAAAACGTCAATGGAATGTTTCCGATATTGAAGATGTAGGATTAACCAAATTGGAGCCTGGCATATTTCGATATTTTTCTAATGTCCCTTATTCTCACTTTAAAAACCATCCCGGTCAAGTTTTTGCGGGAAAATCTAAATTGTGGGTGAAAAATTTGAATAATTCAAATACAGTCCAAACGCGTTATTATTTATCTATTTCCAATGGAAGCGGCACCAAACTATTTGAGCAAGATTTTGCACAAAGTTCAAGAAATATTTTGCCATTAAATGACTCCATGGAATCCTTCGAAATTCCATTTATTGATACCTTAATCGGTAGTAATCCTGAGTTGAATTTTAAAGTTATGATTGATCCGAGAAGTAATGATAATACCCCGGAGTATTACGACGCGGGAACCAATAATAATAGAATAGAATCCAAACATACTTTTGGCCCTTGGTACAGTTATGATGATGGTTCAGCTGAGGGTGGATTTGGGTTAGATTACGCATACTTAGGTAATATTAAAGGACAATTTGCAATGGAGTTCAATACACTCCAGAGTGATTCTTTAAAGGGTATCTCTATGTATTTTACTCAAACTAAGGAAGACGTTGCATATAGAAGTTTTAAACTTAGAGTTTGGAGGAAGCTATCTCCAATTGGTGGAACAGACAACCAAGATGAATTGATATATGAGTTTCCTGTCGACCACCCTATATATAGAGATAGTATCAATCATTTTCATTATTTCTTTTTTGACAGTACAATATTCTTACCTGCCGGACAATATTATGTTGGTTGGATACAAACAATGCCATACGTATTAAACGTTGGATACGACAATAACTACAGATTTGATAATTCTGGTGGCCGCAACCCACATTTATTCTATAATTTATTGGGTAGTTGGGAATATGCTGATTATTCGGTTAAAGGTACGCCAATGATTAGAATGTTGTTCGGAGAATCTAAAGATTTTATTTTTCACACAACGGCTTCACCCTCTGTACATATTAAAGTATACCCCAATCCCACTTCAGATTTCATACACGTTGAGTCTGATCAACCTCAATTAGCAGATCATTACAGGATTTGTAATTCGCAAGGTCAAACTATTAAGGTATCGCAAAGATCAACAATTGGTGTATATGAGCTTCCCAATGGAATTTACTACATTCATACTTATTTAAAGAATGGAAAACTTAGATCTTCAAGCTTCATAAAAAAATAAAATTATGGTAGAAGATATTTCAGTTATCAAACTAAAACAAAAAATGGATAATGGAAATAAAATCAATCTAATTGATGTCCGTGAATCTTATGAATACGAGGAATTTAATTTGGGTGGCTCATTAATACCTTTGGGGGAATTACCTTCTAGATTATCTGAAATTGAACATTTAAAGTCTGAAGAAATAATTATTCATTGCAAAAGTGGCGGGAGAAGTGCAGCTGCACAACAATTTTTACTTCAAAATGGGTTTAATAATGTCAGAAATCTCATTGGAGGAGTATTAGATTGGCAAAGAGAATTCCCTGATTAATTATTGTTTCGTATTTTTGAGAGGATGCAACTTTCTATTGCAAAACTCTTCAATAAAGGTGTTATTCTGTTCTTAGGTTTAGCTTCTTTCAGCACCCCGTACTGGTTGAGTAATTGTGTCACTAGCAATGAAAAATTAGAATCTTCCGATACCTCCTTTTTTTTAAACCTGCACGACACTGTTAATTATGTAGGAATGAGTGAATGTAAAGTTTGTCATTCCGATATTCATTCTACTTTTTTACATACGGGAATGGGCCAAAGTTTTGGCCTCGCAAATCAAGAAAAGTCTGTTGGTAAATTTATAAATGGCAGAAATACTGATATAGTCTTTGACTCAATATTAAATCTATATTACAAAGCTCATTGGAAGAATGATAGTTTATTCATTCGTCAATATTCAATTAATTCCAGAAGTAATAAAATTGAATACCAACGTGAAGAGTTCATCCCCTATATTATTGGAAGTGGTCAGCACACAAACTCTCATTTTTGGTTAGATGAAGGATACATTTATCAGGCACCATTAACATTTTATTCTCAAAAAGGAATTTGGGATTTACCACCCGGATTTAGAACTAATAATAGTGGTTTTAATAGGAAGATTGACATGGAGTGTATGAGTTGCCATAATGCAATGCCAATACCATTAAATGAAGCACGTAATTTATTTTCTAAAATCCCCTTAGGTATAGATTGTGAGAGATGTCATGGACCAGGAGAGCTACATGTTGCACAAAAAAAACAAGGAATAATTATTGATACAAGTAAATATGCTGATCGCAGTATCGTTAATCCTAAACGCCTTCCCTACAGCTTACAAGTAGATATTTGCCAAAGATGCCACCTACAAGGAAATAACGTTTTGAAAGAGGGTAAATCATTTACTGACTTCAGACCCGGCATGCCTCTTAAAAACGTTTTTGAAGTTTTCATGCCCCAATATGAAAATACAGATTACTTTGTGATGGCAGGACATGCTGATAGATTTCAAAAAAGTCAATGTTTTATTATTAGTAATAAGGAGAAAAATACAGAGTCGTATAACGCAAACATCAATTTCACCTGTATCAACTGTCATAACCCTCATATAAGTGTAAAAGAAACCAAAATTGAAACATTTAATAATAATTGTAGATCCTGCCATTTTGAAAACTCAAATAAATCCACCTTATTTTCTTGTAGTAAAACTCCACAAATAACTGCAAATTGTGTTTCTTGCCATATGCCTCCAAGTTCCGCGGAAGATATACCACATGTAATGGTACACGATCACAAAATCCAACGTCCTAAAAAAGATTCTAAATTTCCAGAAAAGGGCAAACTACTTGGATTGTATTCAGTAAATAACAAAAAGACCAATAAATTAACGAAAATTAAAGCATACCTGAGCTATTTTGAAAAATTTGATCCTAATACTTTCTATTTGGATAAAGCATTGACATTATTAAAATCAGAAAACTCTCAGTATGAACAATGGATTCACTATTATTTTTTAAAAAGAGATTGGAAAGGAATAATAAATAATGCAAAAATGGCAAATTCTTCATTAAATGAATGGACAAATTATAGAATTGCAAAGGCATATGATGCAGTTGATGATTTGCCAAAGGCACTGAATTATTACAAAATGGCATTTGACCGTAAACCTAAGGATTTAGATATCGGTGTTGAGTATGCCAATGCATTGATTAGAGCTAAACAAATAAATAAGGCTAAAGAAATATTAGAGAAGCAGCTAGAAATTGCTAAAAAACACGAATTAACATGGCTCAATAGGGGTACGATCTACTATTTGGAAGTAAATTATTCAGAGGCAAAATCTTGTTGGCAAAAAGTTTTAGAATTAAATCCAAGGCAAAAATTAGCTCATTTATATCTCTCAGAATTATTTCTAAAGGTTGGAGAAATTGACAAATCCAAGTATCACTACGAACAGTCTAAATAGATAAAGAATTTATTGCCCTTTTCTAATCAATTTTACTGAAATTTGTACATCATGTTAGATAAGTTCAGTATTGCTAAAGTTATCGCTAGGGAATTACAAGATGGTTACTATGTAAATTTAGGAATAGGTATTCCTACGTTGGTTGCCAACTATATTCCTGAAGGAATTGAAGTAGTTCTTCAGAGTGAAAATGGGTTATTAGGCATGGGGCCATTCCCTATTGAAGGAGAAGAAGATGCTGATTTAATTAATGCTGGTAAACAAACAATAACAAAGTTGCCCGGTTCAGCTATTTTTGACTCTGCAACCAGTTTTGGAATGATTAGAGCAGGGAAAGTAGACTTAACTGTTTTAGGCGCCATGGAAGTTAGTGATTCCGGTGACATCGCAAATTGGAAAATTCCGGGAAAAATGGTTAAAGGAATGGGTGGAGCAATGGATCTTGTTGCATCTGCTAAGAATATAATCGTTGCAATGCAGCATACAAATAAAAAAGGAGAAAGTAAATTACTTTCCGAGTGCACATTACCAATTACTGGTTTAAAATGTGTTAAGAAAGTAGTGACCGAATTAGGAGTATTTGAGATTACTGACCGTGGATTTGAGTTAAAAGAGATTGCTCCAGGCGTTACTGAGGATGATATTCGTTCAAAGACCGAAGGTCGTTTGGTAATTGAGGGAGAAATTCCCACTTTAAATATTGATTAATTCTACTCTCCAGAAAAATATTTCTTATTATCTTCTTTTGCTTTTTTCTCTTTGTCCTTAAATGATTTAAAGAAAAAATATGCCGCTGTAAAAACGATTAGAGTTATAATTATTTCATACATAAATACTTCTCCTTTGAAAGAAGAAATCACTGCGTCGGTTGTATCTGAATTCACATCACAAAATACGTTAAAATCGTAGACATTCGAAGAATTTCTTTGTAAATTGCAGGTATGTCAGTACAAAGTTATATTGAATCAAACAGAGAGCGATTTTTAGAAGAATTATTTGACTTATTACGCATACCTAGTATAAGTGCAGATTCACAATATTCAGGTGATGTACGAAAGTGTGCAAAAACAGTTGCAGACTTTTTAACTGCGGCGGGAGCAGAAAATGTAGTTTTAGAAGAAACTGCGGGATACCCAATTGTTTACGGAGATAAAATTATTGATTCTAGCTTGCCCACGGTATTAGTTTATGGTCATTATGACGTACAACCTTCTGTGCCTGATGAACTTTGGAATACTCCTCCATTTGAACCCACAATAAAGGATGAAAAAATATATGCGCGCGGAGCTTGTGACGATAAAGGACAAATGTTCATGCACGTTAAAGCATTTGAAACTATGATGCGCGAAAATGAATTAAAGTGTAACATTAAGTTCATGATTGAAGGTGAAGAGGAAGTTGGTAGCAACAACCTTGGCACATACTGTAAAAACAATAAAGATAAGTTAGCAGCTGATGTCATTTTGATTTCAGATACTTCAATGTTGGCAAATGATTTGCCTTCAATAGACATAGGATTGAGGGGACTTAGTTACGTTGAAGTAGAGGTTACTGGTCCAAAGATTGACCTACATTCTGGAGTGTATGGTGGAGCTGTTGCTAACCCAATCAATGTTTTATGTGAAATGATTGCATCATTAAAAGATGAAAATAATCACATTACCATTCCTGGATTTTATGATAAAGTTTTGGAGGTGTCACAAGCTGACCGTGATGCAATGGGTAAAACACCATTTAGCCTTAATGAATACAAAAAGCATTTAGATATAGATGATGTGATGGGTGAATCAGGTTTTTCGACCTTAGAAAGAACAGGAATTCGTCCTACATTAGATGTTAATGGTATTTGGGGTGGTTACACAGGTGAAGGTGCCAAAACTGTACTTCCAAGTAAAGCTTACGCTAAAATATCAATGCGTTTGGTGCCTAATCAAATCTCAGATGAAATAACAGACCTATTTACAAAACATTTTGAAAGCATTGCTCCTAATGGAGTTCGCGTGAAAGTTACTCCGCATCATGGAGGAGAGCCAGTTGTTACTCCTACTGACAGCATACCATTTAAAGCGGCTGCAGCTGCAATGAAAGATACATTTGGAAAAGAGCCTATCCCGACACGCGGAGGAGGAAGTATTCCAATCGTTGCCTTATTTGAGAAGGAATTAGAAACCAAAACTGTTTTAATGGGATTTGGATTGGATTCAGACGCTATCCATAGTCCTAATGAACACTACGGAGTTTTCAATTATTTCAAAGGAATTGAAACTATTCCTCGTTTCTTCCACCACTTTGCAGAGTTGAATAAATAAGGTTTATGGCATTATTAGACGGTGAAGTTTACGAAGCTTACAGGCATGAGTTGTTGAAACGTTACCGTCAACTGCTTCGAACTTTGGGGAAAAACATCTCCAAAGACAAAACTAAATTAATTCGAGAGGCATTCGACTTTGCAGCTCGCGCCCACGAAGGCACGGTTCGTAAAAGTGGAGAGCCTTATATTTTTCATCCACTTGCAGTTGCACAAATTGCAGCTGGTGAATTGCGTTTGGGTGCAACATCCGTTATATGTGCCCTACTCCATGATGTAGTTGAAGATACAGATATTACTCTTGATGAAATTGAAAGACGCTTTAGTCCAAAAGTGGCTAACATTATCAGTGGTCTAACAAAAATTCAAGTAGTTTTTGACTCAGTTCCAACTGCTAATAATAGCTTACAAGCTGAAAATTTCAAGAAGATGCTTCTTACATTAGGAGAAGATCTGAGGGTTATTTTAATTAAACTATGCGACCGATTGCATAATATGAGGACTTTAGGCTCTGTCCATGACAGGACTAAACTTAAAATTGCCTCAGAAACTATGTATATTTACGCACCATTAGCACATAGATTAGGTCTTAATGCCGTAAAATCTGAAATGGAGGATCTGGCATTAAAATATACAGACCTGACACAATACAGGTTCATATCGCGTAAAATTTCAGAATCTAAGCAAAACAGACAACGTTATATTCGCGAATTTATAGAACCTTTAAAAACTGAACTCTCAAACTCTGGGTTAAATATTGCTGAAATTAAGGGACGACCGAAAAGTATATATAGTATAAATCGTAAAATGAAAAATCAAGGCATCCCCTTTGAGGAAGTTTTTGATGCATTTGCTATACGTGTTATAATAGAGGCTCCTATTGAAAGAGAAAAATCAGACTGTTGGAGGGTTTACAGTATAATTACTGATAAATATAGAACACATGAAGGTCGATTACGGGATTGGTTAAGTAGACCAAAAAATAACGGTTACTCAGCTTTACACAGCACAGTTTTGGGTCCAAAAGGGAGATGGGTTGAGGTACAAATAAGGAGTAAACGAATGGATGATATCGCTGAACGTGGTCTTGCTGCTCATTGGCGGTATAAAGCAGAACATGGTGATCAAACTGGTCAAAATCCACAGGATAATGCATTCGACAACTGGCTGAATGCCGTAAAAGATACAATTGAAAATAATGACCTAACCGCTCTTGATTTGGTAAATGAATTTAAAACAACCCTTCTTGGAGAGGATATCTATGTATTCACTCCAAAAGGAGATGTTAAATCATTACCGGTTGGCGCTGTGGCGCTTGATTTTGGATTTAATATACATACCGAAATTGGCCTTAGAACAATTGGTGCTAAGGTTAATAACAAGCTTGTTTCTATTCAACAAGAACTGAAAAACGGTGATATTGTTGAAATAATTACTACTTCAAAAGGAAGAGCCACTAATAATTGGCTAGAAATTGTAAAAACTGGTCGTGCAAAATCTAAAATTCGTGAATATCTTAAGGATGAAAAAACTAAGCTATCCGGAAGAGGTAAAACAATCATGGAGCGAATGTTCATGAAGCATGATGTAGATTTTACAGAACATAATATTAATTTACTTACTAAGAATTATAAATACGTTACCCCCAGCGAATTTTTTCATGCCGTAGCAGAAGGAAAAATTCGCATGACAAGAGAGGTGCTGTTGGGAATTATAGAAGAAAAAAATATTCCAGCAGTTAATTCAAAAAAGGAAAAAAAGAAAAATACACAGATAGTTTTTGGAGAAGATTATGAAATGCCTTACTCATTAGCCAAATGCTGTAACCCATTGCCTGGGGAAGCAATTTTTGGTTTTGTAACTGTTGGAGAAGGTGTGAAAATTCATCGTACTACTTGTCCAAACGCTTCTAAACTAATGAGTCAATATGGTTATAGGATTATTCCTGCATCATGGCAGAATGTATATGAAACGTCATTCGAGGCACATATTCAAGTAAAAGGATTAGACGATGTAGGAATAGTTAGTAGGATAACAGATATTATTTCAAAAGATATGGAAGTGAATATGAAAAGTATCAATATCCGAGCAAATGAAGATGGAACTTTTGGTGGTCAATTAGAAATAATGGTAAACAACTCGGAGGACTTAGAAACATTAGTAAATAAAATCAAGGCTACTCATAAGTACATAGAAGTATCTAGGGTAGAAAATATACACCCATAAAAAAAGGGCAGTAATACTGCCCTTTCAATAAATTTTAATTTCTTATTAACCTTCGAGTGCTGCAACGCCACCAACAATTTCAGATATTTCTCTAGTAATTGCCGCTTGACGTGCTTGATTGTATGCTAAACGTAAACTACCAAGTAATTCGCCAGCATTGTCTGTAGCCTTATCCATCGCAATCATCCTAGCTCCATGTTCAGATGCCAAAGAATCAAGAATAGCACGGTATAACTGAGTTTTTACACTTCTTGGAATCAAATCTTTAAGGATATCTACTTTACTTGGTTCAAATAGATAATCAGAATTTGTATTTGTATTATCCGAAGAAGTATTTGTAACCGGCAATAAAGTTTCGTGAGATAAAATTTGAGTTGCCGCATTTTTGAACTGGTTGTAAACAACTTCAATTCTATCTAGTTCGCCAGATAAAAAGCGACTTATTAACTTATCAGCTGTACTGAAGGCCACCTCAGCATTCATTCCATTCAAAACATCAATATAATCGTTATTTACTGAATATCCTAAACGCTTAAGACCTTCCGCACCTTTCTTACCAATACAGATAATTTCGACATTTTCTTGAATTGTAAGTTTCTTACCACCAATTAATTTAGTCCAGTTCATCCAAGAACCTTCACCGCGTGAAATATCAGAAAGTAATGATCGAGTTTTCTTAATCACGTTTGCGTTAAATGCTCCGCAAAGTCCTCTATCCGAAGTAATTACAACAATTGCAATCTTTTTCGCCTCTCTTTGATGAAAATAAGATGCTAACTGATCATCATCTGCACTTTCTTGAAGATTAGACATGATTCCTTGCAATTTCAAAGCATAAGGACGCATGCGCGTGATGGCTTCACTCGCCTTTCTCAACTTAGTAGCGCTAACCAATTTCATTGCCTTGGTAATTTGTTGAGTACTAATTGTTGAAGAAATTCTCGCTCGTATCTCTTTTTGATTCGACATGCGTTGTTTATTTTAGTAATTAGGCTGAATAGTTTTTAGCAATTTCGGCGCCTACTTTTTCTAAAGTAGAGGTTACATTATCATCGAGTTTACCAGCCTTTAATGTATCTAATACATCTCTATGCTTTGCCTCTAAATAATCAACAAACGCTTGTTCGAACTCTCTTACTTTATTAACAGGAACCTGACGTAACAAATTCTTAGTACCTAAATAAATCATGGCAATTTGCTTCTCCACTGTTTGTGGAGTGTACTGAGGCTGTTTCAACATTTCTACGTTTCTAGAACCTTTGTCCAATACTGATTTCGTAGCAGCATCTAGATCAGAACCGAATTTTGCAAATGCCTCAAGTTCACGATATTGGGCTTGGTCAAGTTTCAATGTACCAGCAACCTTCTTCATTGATTTAATTTGTGCATTACCACCCACACGAGATACCGAAATACCTACATTAATAGCAGGACGCACACCAGAGTTAAACAAGTTAGACTCTAGGAAAATCTGTCCATCGGTAATAGAAATTACATTTGTTGGAATATATGCAGATACATCACCAGCTTGAGTTTCAATAATTGGTAATGCCGTTAATGAACCTCCACCTTTTACTTTTCCCTGAAGACCTTCAGGAAGGTCGTTCATGTTTTGAGTAATATTATCGTTTGAATTTAACTTACACGCTCTTTCTAACAAACGGCTGTGCAAATAGAATACGTCTCCAGGATAAGCCTCACGCCCTGGAGGACGACGAAGCAATAATGAAACCTCACGATAAGCAACAGCTTGTTTTGATAAATCATCATATACTACTAATGCTGGTAAGCCAAGATCACGGAAATACTCACCTATTGCACAACCCGCCATAGGAGCAAAGAATTGTAATGGAGCAGGCGCTGACGCTGGAGCAGATACAACAACAGTATACGGCATAGCACCGTTCTCCTCTAGAGACTTAACCACTTGCTTTACAGTAGATTCTTTCTGACCACAAGCAACATAAATACAATATACAGGATTCCCACTTTCGTAGAATTCCTTTTGATTTATAATAGTATCAATAGCAATAGCTGTCTTACCCGTCTGACGGTCACCAATAATAAGTTCACGCTGACCTCTACCAATTGGAATCATAGCATCAATCGCTTTAATACCAGTTTGTAAAGGCTCAGTAACCGGCTCACGGAAAAGTACTCCCGGTGCTTTTCTTTCTAATGGCATTTCATAAGTATCTCCAGAAATTGGTCCTTTACCATCGATTGTTTCACCTAAAGCATTTACTACACGTCCAAGCATTCCATGCCCAACATTAATACTGGCAATCTTATTTGTACGCTTAACTTTATCCCCTTCTTTGATATCAACACTGCTACCCATTAATACGGCACCAACATTATCTTCTTCAAGGTTCAATACTACGGCACGAACTCCATTTTCGAATTCCACAAGCTCACCGCTTTGTACTCCGAAAAGTCCGTAAATACGTGCAATACCGTCTCCTAATTGAAGTACAGTACCTACTTCTTCTAAACTAGCAGCACTACTAAAACCAGAAATTTGGTCTTTTAATATGCTGGATACTTCGTCTGGCCTGATTTGTGACATGATTTTATGCTATTTGAAGTTCTTTTTTAATATTTTTCAATTGAGTTAAAACGGTGTTATCGAAGATTTTACCCTCGAATTCAATGGTAACACCACCCATAATTTCTTTGTCTACCGAGGTGTGTAAAACAACGGATTTGGCTTCGGTTTCTTTTTTAACAAAAGCCTCAATCTCGTTTAAAACTTTTTTCTCAAGTCCCAAAGCACTCTCTACATATACATCAACAATGTTATTGTCCTTGTTGTACATTTGAATAAATGCCTTGCCCATAGCAGGTATATATGTCTCACGGAATTTATCTACCATCAATTTATACATACCTTTGGTTAGTTCATGAGACGAACTAAATAGTGCGTCTAAAGAATTTTGTTTAACTGCCTTTTTGTACAATGGACTATTTAAAAAAATTCTAAAATCACGACTTTCTTCAGTCATTTTCTTTAAAAGTTCCATGTCTGCCTTAATCGTATCCAATACTTTTAATTCCTTGGCCTTGTCGAAAAGGGCTTTAGCGTATCGAGAGGCAATTTTGTACTCTGACATATATTTAGGCTTGAGCTTTTTGGGTCAATTCGTTTAATTGATGCTCAATTAATTTCTTTTGAGCATCATTGTTTTCTAGATTTTGTGCTAATAATTTTTCAGCAATCTGAACTGAAAACCCTGCTACCTCTTTTTTAAGCTCATCCATAGCAGCAAGTTTTTGCTTATTAATTTCATCTTGTGCACGAGTAATTAGTTTCTTCGCTTCCTCATCGGCAGCTCCTTTTGCTTCACCAATGATTTTTTCTTTCATTTCACGAGCTTCCTTTAACATAGCATCACGTTCTTTACGTGCATCAGCTAAAAGTTGTTCATTCTCACCGTGCAAACGTGCCATATCTTCACGAGCCTTTTCAGCCTGACTTAACGCATTAGATATAGTTTCTTCTCTATCTTTAATGTGTGTCAGAATAGGTTTCCACGCGAATTTTTTTAAAATAAACAATACTATGCTGAAGGTTAACAGCATCCAAAACAATAAACCTATAGCGGGTGTTACTAACTGCATTATTTTAGTGTTAAAAGGGATGGCCTAAGCCACCCCTGATTGATTTTTTTTACAAAAATAGAATCAATAGACAGACTACGATTGCGAAGAAAACTGCTCCTTCAACCAATGCAGCTGCAACGATCATGTTTGCACGAATATCTCCTAATGATTCTGGCTGACGAGCAATTGATTCCATGGCACTACCACCAATACGACCAATTCCCAAACCCGCACCAATAGCGGCTAACCCAGCGCCAATTGCGGCGCCCATTTTACTGTAAGCAGCAGCTAAATCTGTTGCCTCCAAAATTGTGTTCAATAGACTCATAACAATGTGTTTTTATTTTTTATTTTATTAATGATGTTCTTCTGTTGCCATTCCAATATAAATGGCGGATAATAATGTAAATACAAATGCCTGCAAAAAAGCTACTAACAACTCCAATACACTCATAAAAACAGTAAATGCAACACTAAGAGGACTTACTGCATAACCTAATCCAGGTTTCATTGCACCGAATATAAAAATCAAACTAAAAAAACCTAAAATTATAATATGTCCAGCGGTAATATTCGCAAATAGACGCAACATTAGAACAAAAGGTCTCAAGAATACTCCTAATAGTTCGATTGGAATAATAATTATATACATCCAGACAGGTACATCTGGTAAAAAAATGTGTTTCCAGTAATATTTATTTCCGTGAATATTTACTGTAACAAAAACAATTACAGCTAAAACCATTGTTATAGCAATATTTCCTGTTACGTTGGCACCACCGGGAAATATAGGAATGAGACCAAACAGATTAAGAGTAAAAATAAAAAAGAAGATTGTTAATAATAATGGCATAAATCGATCTGTTTTTCCACCAATCGAAGGTTTGGCTATATCATCTCGAATGAATAAAATAAGCGGCTCTATTAAGTGATACCCCCCTTTAGGTGATTTCCCCACTCTTTTACCGTAATGACGAGCCATTCGTATAACAATAAACATTAGAAAAATTACACCAATAAAAAGTTGTAATACATTTTTGGATATGCTTAAATCATAAATAGCTTCTTCGTTTGACTCATCCTCCCATATTACCGTACCTTCCTCGTTCAAACTAAAACCTTCAAAACTAGCATGTCCATGTTCAAATTTACTAGATATAAAAGTTGTTAATCCTTTACTCTCAGTATATAGAATCACTGGCAAGGGAATAGTTACTGATTCTTGCCCCTCACCCCACAAATGCCAATCATGAGCATCTGCGATATGCTCCATAATCATTTTTCCCGGTTGAAACTTTTCTTCTTTGTGAGATTCATGTCCTGAATTTTCAGTGTGTTCTACCTTCTCAATACTGGTAGCATTTACATCCGAGTTACAAAACAGCGTGAAAATTGAAATTGTTAAAAATTTTACAACTAACTTCAAACTCCTAATCGATTGAATTTCAGACACTTGATTAATCATTAGATTTTTCCGAATCGGGTCGCAATTTAGTACGCATTTCATAAATATCAAAGAAAAGATATAAAAGAAATGAAAAAACATAAATCAATACATTTTTCAACTCCAACGGTCTAAAATTATACAGGCTGATACCCAAATAGATAACTACTGCAAATAGTCGAATCATTGATGAAATCATTAATCTTCGAATTCCTTGATTTGGGTTCATTTTGTCCTTGGTAGTCCACCTATTTATCAATAAAAACAACCCTCCCATAAATACAATTCCAACATAAACCCAAGAATGGATATAGTTATTAGTGAATTTGGCCGCCAAAAAAACACTTACTAGAAGAGCAACAGTTAAAAATATTGTTCGCAACTGATAATCTAAACGTTTCATTATTTAGTTCTGTAATGATTTAAAAACTCGATATAAGGCAATACCAATTCCTGAAATTGAACCTATTAATACTCCAAGTGGGAATTTTAGGTCAAAATAATTGTCTGTATAGTATCCAATTGCTGTAAATGTGAGTATAGTGATCATCATTTGCATTGCAATACCTGTAAATCGGCTTGGATTTGTATCAGGCTTACTCGCCTTACTCATTGTTTGTGGAAGATTCGTTAGTACTCGCTGACTTCAATATACCCATTTTACACTCTCCATTAAATTTAGCACCCTGCTCAATAATAATTTGCTTGGTAATAATATCTCCATTAATAGTTCCAGTTCCATGTAAAACGGTAGATTTATCTGACTGGATGTTTCCATCAACCTTTCCGGAGATACTAGAATCCATAGCTATGATATTTCCAATAACAACTCCTGTATTTCCTATAACCACCTTTTGACTCACTTCAACATTACCTTTAACCGTGCCATCAATGCGAATATCACCGCTACAATTAATATCTCCTGTGATAACGGTTCCGGCACCTACCAAGTTTAGCAAACCCTGATTACTGGCACTACCTTTTTGTTTAGAATTACCCATCATATCCTTAAAACTGCCGCAAAGATACAATTAACTCATTGAATTCCTTAGTTAAAAACTTAATTCGACCGGTGCGAATTTGGCCTTACTGAGGTACTGTCATATTTGGATTCTTTACCTGATAATAAATCATTCATTACCCCAATCTTTTGATTTCTAGTTTCCAGCTCTTGTTTTATTTCGTGTAATTCTTGATTTAACTGAATCAACTCTGCCCTTTCGCTCCCCGTTAATTCTTTAGGGATTAAATTACGCATGGGGGTATAAGCAAATACAGAGTATAAAGTCAAAGAAAAAACAATTATTATAGTTGAGGCAATAATCAATATATTCAATGGAGTAAGTCTTACCGAAACTATTTCCTCAAAAGTGTTGTCATTTATTAAAACAAATCTGTGTTTGTTTCGAAGTTTGGAAATAATTTTGCGCTTCCTTTTTTCCATGAATTTATGATAAACTAAAACAAATGTCGAATAATTGTCCAAAATTATCGTTTTTAACGGATAAATCTATGAGATTTGTAGGCATCGTAGCGAGAATAAAAATATTAGGATGGGCAGCTTTAGCTTTTGCGATAACTAGCTGCGGAAATGAAGAAAGTTGGACTTACAAGCAATGGCACAACACTCTCGCACATTACAATACCTATTTTAATGCTGAGCAATTATGGTTCGAAACTAGAGACAAAGTTCGTGAAGAATATACGGAGGACTTCAGAAAGCCAATTCGAATTTTCAATTATGGAACAGTAAAATCGCTAGAATCAAATATGGCATCCATGGATGACGCTATCAAAAGAGCGAGTACAATGATAGATAAACATCCAGGTAGTAAATGGGTTGATGATGCCTACTTACTCACGGGAAAAGCATATTTATTTAAAGGAGATGCAATCGCCGCCTTGAATATATTTGACTATGTTGCTACGCAATTTAGCGATCCGGAGATTTTATTTTCAGCAAAATTGTGGTCTGTAAAATCACTTCTGTTGGAAGATAAAATTATTGAGGCCGAAGCAATGTCTTCTGCAATCAGAAAAAACCCTGACCTTCCTAAAACTCTTGAATATTTGGCTGACCTGACTTTAGCTGAAGTTTATCATACTCAAAAACGATATTCATTATCGGCAGAATATTTTGAAAAGGCGCTTCCCAAGCTAAGAAATCGTATGGATAAATACCGCGTTTATTTTGCATTAGGTCAAAGCTATCAGAAGTTGGGTAATTACAGCAAAGCAGAATACTTTTATTCAAAAGTCCCAAAATTTAATCCTCCCTATGAATTAACGTTTAACTCTCAAATTGAACAAGTAAGTATATTATCTGCAAAACAAAAAGACTATAAGAAAGCAAATCGTATCCTCCAACAGATGTTGAGAGATGATAAAAATATAGACTATTTGGGTAAAATCTATTACCGAATTGCATTAAATGAATTGAACTCGAGTAAGCAAGAAAAAGCCATAGAAACCCTAATAACTTCTGTAAGAAATTCAGAAAATGATAAGTCACAAAAAACCACATCCTTCGTGAAACTTGGTGATATTTACTACCAAAATCGCATGTTCGAAAAAGCTGGTTTGTATTATGATTCAGCAAATCGTTCTTTAGATGAAAGCCATCCAGACTTTGAGGAAATCCTAAAGAAGAATATGATTTTATCAGATTTGTTAGAGCATTTAATCAGAATCAAAACTAATGATTCATTGATACGAATGGCTGTTAATAAAGATTTCAGAGAAGATAAAATCAAAGAAGCTAAAAAATTAGAAAAGCTCGAGAAAGATAAATTAGCCAATCAACAAAATAACATTCTCAATCGCCCACAAATGGGCAATAACATGATGCCGGGTGGTAATAGCAATGGAAGTTCATTTCCATTTTACAATGTAGTTACTCGAAAAAATGGCGTTGCTGAATTTCAAAGAAAGTGGGGAATAAGAAACAATACTGATTTTTGGAAGTACCGAAGCATTACTCAGAAGTTAATCCTTCAAAACACAAATACGAATAATGGTTCAGCCGATACTTCACAGGATGAACCAGAAATCGATACTACCCTACTCCAAGATATTCCAAAAGAAGATAGAAGGTTTTATACAAATCTGCCCTTAAAGAAAGAGCAACAACAACAAATGCTATCCGAAATAGAGGAATCTCTGTTAAAATCTGCAGAAATTTATAATGTAAGGCTATATGAATACAAAAGTTCTATTCGACAGTACTTGGAATTACTGAATAGATATGTAAATAGCGAATATAAGCCTCAAGTATTCTATGAACTTTCCAAGCTTTACAGATTAGAACAAAACAAAGAATTAAGCACAGCCTATAAGGATAGTTTGAGAATTCAGTATCCAAACAGCGTTTACTTGAAGATGTTGGATAATCCGAATACCGTTAATATTATTAAATCAACTCAAACAGAGAGTAATCAGATTATCCAAGGTAAATATGATTCTATGGTTTTAGCATACCAATCGGGCGAGTTAGAAAAAGCCGTATCTATTAAGCTAGAAACAGACAAGGAATATTCTGGAAATTCGCTTCAACCGAGATTTGATTTTGTATATGCGCTATGTCAAATCAAACTTGGCAATGACAAGGCTTTTGGGATTTTTGAACAACTAACTATTGACTATCCAAACACAGATATTGCTTTAAGGAGTCAAAGTTTAATTGATGCAAAAGACAGAATATCAAGAGCGGCAAGCGATACTGGAAATTCTAATCCTTCAAACATCGGACTAAAGTATACTAATTTCGGCAGTAACGATCCATTATCTTGTATTATGATTATCCCACGTAATAGCAATATAAACTTGGTAAAAGCCGCTATTTCTGATTTAAACAAAAAAGAATTTAGCCTAGAAAATATTCAATTGGGACCCACCTTAACCACTCCTGAGAAGTACTTAATTACAATTGAAAATTTTGAATCCCAATCGAAAACAAAATTTTACAAGGATTTTTTAATTCGCCAAAATGAATATTTCTCGGCAAAAGGTTTATTTGAATACGCAGTAGTTCTGATAAATCCAGATAATTTAAAATTATTAGCATCTGACCTTGATTGGCAAGCCTATTTACAGTGGATTGAGGAAAACGGCCAATAAAATCTGCCTAATTATTTTGTATATTTGAGGCATATCATCCTTTATGTCAGGTTTTAAACTAAATGCTAAGCTATGGTTGTTCTTTTTCATTGCAATTGCAATGTTTCCTTTGTTCTTCCTAGGTGTTTCTTATGGAATGCTTGGCGAAATGCCAGAAATTGAGGATTTGGAAAATCCAAGGAATGCACTTAGTTCTGAAATTTTAGATGAGAATGGAGTTCTAATTGGTAAGTTTTTTTATGAAAACAGGACCAATATCGAGTACAAGGAGTTAAGTCCTCATTTTATAGATGCATTGATTGCAACTGAGGATATTAGATTTCGTAGCCATTCTGGAATTGACTTAAGAGGCACACTTAGAGCAGTATTTTCATTTGGTAATGATGGCGGAGCAAGCACAATTACCCAACAGCTCGCAAAAAATCTATTTAGCAGATTCGAAAAACCTTCAGGTAAAATAGGTAGGATCAATCAAAAATTCAAAGAATGGGTTATTAGTGTTCAATTAGAAAAAAGGTACACCAAGGATGAAATCTTAATTATGTATTTGAATACAGTTCCCTTTTCTGGAACTTCATTTGGAATTCAAGCGGCATCAAGAGAATTTTTCAATAAAGAGCCCAAAGATTTAAAAGTAGAGGAAGCTGCGGTTTTAGTGGGAATGCTAAAGGCAAATTCCAGATATAACCCTAAACGCAATCCTGATAATTCAAAAAACCGCCGTAACATAGTTATGCAGCAGATGAACAAATATGGGTACCTATCCACTGACAGTTTCAATCTACTAAAGGATACGGAAATCAAACTTGAATATCGGCCGGCAACTTCACAAGGTATCGCTAACTATTTCAAAATATATTTAGGGCAACATCTTAAAGATTGGTGTAAGGAAAATAATTACGACTTATATAGAAGTGGATTAAAGATTTACACCACTATCAATGCCGAAATGCAAAAAACAGCTGAAGCTGCTGTTGCAAAACATCTCACAAAATTTCAAAAGGATTTTCTTAAGCAATGGGGGAAAGATAAACCTTGGAGGTTTTTATCTACTAGAGGTGTAATTCCCAATTTTATCGAAGATGCATTAAAAAGAACTGAAAGATATAGAAGTCTGAAAAGTTCAGGGCTTTCTCATAGTCAAATTATCACCGAATTGAAGAAGCCCATAGATATGACTATTTTCTCTTGGAGTGGAGATATTGATACAACGATGAGTTCATACGATTCAATGTCTTATATCAAGAAAATTTTACACGCTGGTTTTATTGCGATTGAGCCTCAAACCGGATATGTCAAGGCATGGGTTGGTGGAATCAACCATGCCCATTTCAAATATGACCACGTAAATATAAATGCTCGAAGACAGGTAGGGTCTACATTCAAACCCATAGTATACGCTACTGCTATTGACATCAACAAATACACTCCTTGTACCGAATTCCCCAGAGAGAGAACAATATTCATGTCTGGAGGCCAACCTTGGTCGCCAAGAAATTTTGATGGTAAGGAAGGAGGCGTTTGGCCAATTTGGAAAGGATTGGCTCTTTCAGATAACTTGATAACAGCACAAGTGATGAAGAGCCTAGGAGATAATGGCCCAGATCTAGTTGTGCAATTTGCAGAGCGAATTGGTATTGCCAAAGACCGCGTTCCGCATGTACCCTCAATTTGTTTAGGAACAGTAGAACTTTCTGTATTTGAAATGGCTTCTGCTTATTCTGCATTTGTAAATAAAGGTTTGTGGATTGAGCCATCTTTTATTACTAGAATTGAAGACAAAGAAGGGAATGTAGTTGCTGAATTTAGTAACCCAAAACACGATCAAGTATTAAGTGAAGATAAGGCCTATACCATGACTCATTTACTTGAAAGAGTAGTAAGAAGAGGTACCGCGGCTGGATTAATGAGTAGATATGAATTAAAAGGAAATATTGGCGGTAAAACGGGGACAACACAAGGAGCAGCAGATGGGTGGTTCATGGGAGTAACCAATAATTTAGTTTGTGCAACTTGGGTGGGTGCAGATGACCCAACAGTCAGAGCAAGGACATCATATTTAGGTCAAGGGGCTCGAATGGCAATGCCTATTTTTGGATATTTCATGAATAATATCCAGAATAATTCTAAGTTGAAATTTCAAGCCTTACCTTTTGAAATACCTGAAAACTTCAATATGGGGGCCTTTGATTGTAAGGCCAACCAATCAAATCAAACTGATCAGGGTGGAAGAATTCGCCTGGAAGGATTAGGAGATTAAACTACATTTTGAAATTATTATAGTTTGGTTTATTTTTGCAGTCCTTTAAAATAGAAATCAATGAAAAACGATATACATCCAAGCAGTTACCGCAAAGTTGTCTTCAAAGACATGAGCTGTGATCATTCATTCATCACACAAAGTTGTGTTGACACCAAAGAAACTATTGTTTGGGAAGACGGCAATGAGTATCCATTGTACAAATTAGAGATTTCTTCTGAATCTCATCCCTTCTACACAGGTAAACAAAACCTAGTAGATACTGCAGGACGTATTGATAAGTTCATGAAGCGATACGGTAAAAAGTAATCGCATATTTGATATTGTATAAAAAGGCTCGCTTGCGAGCCTTTTTATTTTCCTGATTATTTAAATTGGCTACTTTTGAATTATGATAATATCTTTTTTTGAAAACGATAATTACTCAGATCTATATCCATTATCTTGGACTCGTCCGTGCGCAGATATAAGAGTTGGAATCTTTACAATTGCCGAGAAATGGAAACACGATTTAAATGCTGATTCGATTGGTTTTGAAACTAGAGATTATCTACAAAATAAATTCGCAAAGATTAATAAACCGAATATTAGATTAAATAGTAATATCCTCCCAAATAAAGAAATTATCAATTCCATTTTGGACACCCCTGATAATTCGACAATAAAGAATGGTGAACAAATAATTGCGATTAAAGGAACTGGAAGTCATACGGTAGAAATGAATATAAAATTCAATTCTATTAATAGACCATTTCATATTTTTAAATATTCAGGTGAAGAAATTCATTCAGACTTCGACAGAATCACGGAAAATAGAGTGTCTCAGCCACTATCAACAACCAATACTGTGATTGGCGATAATCCCATATTCCTTGAGGAAGGTGCAAAAGTTGAGTGTGTTATTTTCAATACTACAGAAGGACCTATTTATATAGGTAAAGATGCTCAAGTGATGGAAGGAAGTATTGTTCGTGGTCCATTTGCCATGGGTGAAGGTTCTAATATTAAAATGGGTTCTAAAGTATATGGATCTACTTCGATTGGACCTTATTGCAATATTGGTGGTGAAGTTAATAATATTAGCATACAAGGATACTCAAATAAAGGTCATGATGGTTTTTTGGGGAATGCTGTATTGGGAGAATGGTGTAATATTGGTGCTGATACTAATTGTTCCAATTTAAAAAACACCTATGAAGAAGTTAAAGTTTGGAATTACAGTAGCCAAAGATTTGAAAAGTCTGGTGAACAATTCTGCGGATTAATAATGGGAGACCATTCTAAATGCGGAATAAATACAATGTTTAATACTGGCACTGTTATTGGAGTTGCTTGTAATTTATTTGGAGCAGGATTTCCTAGGCAGTTTGTCCCCGATTTCTCTTGGGGAGGAGCAACGGGTTTTGTTACCCATAAAATACCTGCAGTTGAAAAAACAGCAAAATTAATGATGGTAAGAAGAAAAAAAGAGTTCGATGATATTGAACAGTCTATATTGAATTCTGTATTTGAATTAACAAAAAAACTTCGAACATGGGAAGGGAATGATTAACGCCTAAATCCTAAACCCTTATTCGAACGAACATTTAAAACCATTCCTACGAGTACCATAATCATTCCAAAATATTGAATGAGAGAATAAGACTCATTAAATAACAATAAGCCAAAACCAGTTCCCCAAAGAATCCCTGCATAACTAATACCTGAAACAAGTCTAGTTTCTGCTTCTTGATAAGCCCGAGTCATAAAGAATTGACCAACCTGAGTAAATAAACCTGTTAAAATTAAATATAACCACTCCATATTTAAGGGTAACCGCCACTCTCCTATTCCTAACACAGGAAAAACAAATGAAATTGGTAGTGTTACCATCGGGAAATAAAGAACAACAACGTTGGGGTTTTCAATACCCTTTAATCGCCTAATAGTATTATATGCCAATGCTGAGAAAATCGCTCCTCCTAATCCAGCAAGAATACCATCCCATGTAACCAAACTAGAAACACCATTAACTACTACAACACCAACAAACGACAACGAGAAAAATAACCATTGAATTGGTTGAACTCGTTCATCACCAATGATAAAAGCTAGTAGGGTCGTAAGAATTGGTGATAGATAGTGAATTACTAATGCATTAGAAAGCGGCATGACCTGTAATGAATAGAAGTAGCTTAATAATCCCATTGAGCCAAAAAAACCTCTCATAATAAGTAGTTTTGGATTCTTACCCCAGGGACTTTCTTTGAGGCGCCATAATATTATTGAAGATATCACTATTTGAACTAACGCCCTAAAAAAGACTATCTCGGAAACATGCATTCCCGAAATAGATTTTACAGATATATTCATGAAGCCAAATCCAAGACTGGCTACGAGCATCATCCAAACGCCTTTAGAAAACAACTTCATATCAAAAAAAAAGTCGTTAGATAATCAAACCTAACGACTTATTGAAAGGATTAATTTTTACTTATAGACTTGAATTCATTGCTCTTACCGCATCGGCAGAAGCTTTAAATTCTCCTTTTTCAGAATTATTAAGATCAAGATTTACAACCTTTTCCCAACCAGATTTTCCTAATACTACAGGAACACCGATACAAATATCTGATTCACCATATTCACCATTTAATTCAACACAACAAGGCATCATTTTCTTTTGATCGCAAACTATTGATTGAACCAATGTCGATACTGCTGCTCCCGGAGCATACCAAGCCGAAGTACCTAGCATACCTGTTAAAGTAGCTCCACCAACCATTGTGCTAGCTTTAATTTCAGCAAGTTGGTCCTCAGAAAGAAATTCACTTACCGGAATTCCTTTGTATGATGCAAGGCGAGTTAGTGGAATCATTGTTTTATCTCCGTGTCCACCTATTACCATTCCTTCAACCTCAGACATAGGACATCCCAAAGCTTGACTAAGGAAATAGCGAAAACGAGCACTATCCAATGCTCCCCCCATGCCTATGATTCTATTCTTTGGCAACCCAGCAGTTGTTTTTGCTAGGTAAGTCATTGTATCCATTGGATTTGAAACAATAACAAAAATTGCTTCCGGGGATTGTTGTAAACAATTCTCCATTACCATTTTAACGATACCCGCATTAATACCAATTAGCTCTTCACGAGTCATACCTGGCTTTCTTGGAATACCACTAGTAATAACAACTACGTCGCTTCTTTGTGTTTTGGAATAATCATTTGTTGAACCAATGATACGCGTATCAAAACCATTTAATGCAGCCGTTTGCATTAAATCCATGGCTTTACCTTCGGCAAAATTTTCTTTGATGTCCAACAATACAACTTCGTCCGCGAAGTTTTTGATTGCAATGTACTCTGCGCAACTTGCGCCTACGTTTCCTGCTCCAATAACACTAATTTTACTCATAATTCTCTTGATTAATTGTCAAATATTGTGCAAAAATACTGCTTATTTACTTGATTATAAGAATGAGTTTGCAATAATCACGCAATTATGAACTAAATAACATGAACTAAAATTTTAAAACTAATCTATTTAAATTACTTTTGAAAACTTTTTGCAATCTAATTCGGTTACATAGTGAAAAACAAATACATTGACCTAATACAACAAACATTTGATTTCCCTATTCCTGAGTTCCAACTTAGCGAAGAAGGAGAACTTTCTTTTCATGAGATTCCACTCAATGAATTAATCAAACAATACGGAACTCCTCTTAAATTCACCTACTTACCCAAGATAAGTGAAAATATCAAGAAAGCTCGATCATGGTTTAATGTGGCCATCGCCAAGTCCGATTACAAAGGGAAATACTATTATTGTTATTGCACTAAGTCTAATCACTTCCAACATGTTTTAGATGAAGTACTTAATAACGATGTGCATATTGAAACCTCATCGGCTTTTGATATAAACATTATTGAAGCACTTGAAGAACAAGGCAAGTTAAACAAAGATAAGTTTGTTGTATGTAATGGATTCAAGCGAGATAACTATCTTGAAAACATCGCAAGCCTAATAAACAATAATTGGAAAAATGTTATTCCTGTATTTGACAATCAAAGAGAAATGGCGCAGTTGATGGAGTATACAGACAAAGAATTCAAATGTGGCATTAGGATTGCGGCAGAAGAAGAACCAAAATTCGAGTTTTATACGAGTCGTTTAGGTATTGGCTACAAAGACATTGTTCCTTTCTATAGATCTACAATAAAGAACAATCCTCAGGTTCAATGTAAAATGCTTCACTTCTTTATCAATACTGGTATTTATGATACAGCTTATTACTGGAATGAACTACACAAGTGTCTTAGAGTATATTGCGAGTTAAAGAAGGAATGCCCGGAACTTGATACCCTCAACATTGGAGGTGGTTTCCCAATTAAAAACTCACTTACATTCTCATATGATTACGAGTATATGGCAAATGAAATCGTGTCTCAGATCAAACAAGTATGTGAAGAAAACAATGTACCTGAACCAGATATCTTTACTGAGTTTGGGTCATTTACTGTAGGTGAATCTGGCGGAACTATTTTCAGTGTATTAGACCAAAAAGCACAAAACGATAGAGAGAAATGGAACATGATTGACTCTAGCTTCATGACTCAACTACCTGACGCATGGGCAATTAATAAAAAGTTCATCATGTTACCTATTAATAGATGGAACGAAGAATATGAGCGTGTATTATTAGGAGGTATTACTTGCGATAGTGATGATTATTACAATTCAGAACAACACGTAAATGCTATTTACCTACCTAAATATAGCAAAGACGATCCATTATATATTGGCTTCTTCCATACTGCTGCTTACCAAGAAAGCATAGGCGGATTTGGAGGTATACAACACTGTTTAACTCCTGCACCAAAGCATGTTATTATTGATCGCGATGAGGATGGAGAATACTTCTTCAGACTATTCTCAAAAGAACAAAGTTACAAGAGTATGTTAAAAACGCTTGGATATAACTGAAACAAACCAATAACCCAAACTGGATAGTATTCCATTTATTAAGAGTAGTTCATAACCAAACTTATACTCCCATTCTAATGGACTTAGTCCAATAAGTGATGATACATATTCATTTTTACCTAAATACCAGCAAATAACTGGCACAATTACTGATACCGTTATCATTCCAATGGGGTTGAGTTTCTTTTTCGATATAATACCGAAAGCGAACAAACCCAATAAGGGTCCATAAGTATAATTGGCCATCTGTAATACAACATCAATTATTGCTCCACTAGAAAACTTATAGAATCCCATTATACTCAACCAAAGTAAAAAGGCAAAAACAATGTGAAATATTTGCCTACGTTTTAAGCGTTGTTCTTCACTAATAACATTGGATTTATGGATATGCAAAAGGTCAAAATATGTACTTGTTGTTAAGGTAGTAAGCACGCTATCTGCACTAGAAAACGTTGCCGCCGATAAACCAAGTACAAATGCTATTCCTCCCACTGTTCCCAAATGATTTAATGCTATACTTGGGAAAATGTAATCGGTGCCTTGTGCAATTGTACTCTCTAATGTTCCTTTTGCAGATAAAAATTCAATCATTAATACACCTAAACTCAGAAATACGATGTTGACTAAAACTACTATAAATGCCGTCATCAGCATGTTTTTTTGAGCATCCTTAAGACTACGACAGCTTAGATTCTTTTGCATCATATTTTGGTCCAGGCCTGTCATAGCAACACATAAGAAAATTCCTCCTATAAAATGCTTTCCGAAATAACTAGAAGAAAAGTAATCCCAATTAAATATTGTAGTATAACTAGAGGATTTCCAAAATAAGAATGATAAAGAGTGATCAGACAATTCCGGTGAAAAATAAATCAAACTAAAACATACTAATAGTCCACCAATAAGAAATGTGCTTTGTAAAGCATCAGTAAATACCAAAGTCCCAATTCCACCTTTAAAAGTATAGGCTAATATCAATAAAATAATAATAGAAACGGTGAGGGCAAATGGAACACCCCAAGGATCGAATAAGAACTTTTGAAGAATTATTGCTGTTAGAAACAGTCGTCCTGCTGAACCTAACAATCTAGAAATCACAAAAAAGAAAGCACCCGTTTTCTGTTCGGCAGCCCCAAAACGCTGTTCTAGGTATTCATAAATTGAAGTTAAGTTTCGCTTATAATAAAGAGGTAGTAATATATACGAAATAATAAGGTAGCCCACGAAATACCCAAATACTACTTGCATGTAAGAGAAATTGACATTAACTACCGCGCCAGGCACAGAAATAAAACTTACACCGCTCATTGAATCCGATAGCATGCCTAGGGCTACCATCCACCATATGCTTTGTTTATTTCCCAGAAAATAACCGGAGTCTCCGGATTTTTTTGCGGTAAAATATCCAACCCCTAGTAGTAATGTAAAATAACTGGCAAGTCCTGTAAATATTTGTAGAGGAGTCATTTCTTTTTTGATTTTCTTAATTTCTTTTTCTTATCGCTACTCCAATTCATAAAGTCAGAAAGTTCATTATGATTTTTAATATGCTGCGGTAGCGGCTTTAGCGGCAGATACATTATTTTATTTGGAGCAATCCCTTGAGTTAGAAGGTCTTTTCCTGATAAATAATAGTATAATATGTTTGTATGTTTTCCGTTTTTTGTGATTTGTGATGAGTTTGAATTTTTAGTCTCGGCTAAAATGGCGGCAATATCTCTTACTTTGTAATTAAATGGAATCCTCGTAGTTACATCTAATCCCACGGATGAGCCATTTTTAAAATATATCCAAACTCTATTTGGGTTTAAAGGTACCTTACCGTAATCGCTCAATATAATTTCTGTATTTAATTCTAAATCACAAGGTGTAACAACTCCTACAGCAAACTCACCTAAACTTCTAATTTTAAAGGATTTTACTACATCTTTATTGGAATGCATACGATCAAATATTGTGGCATATTGGCTCCTCTCAATTTGAGAACTTTTTTGTTTTTCAAACATTAACATAGCTAAATCTTTCATATTCCTTTCATCGAAATATTTATTAATTGCACTACGTAATTTTCTATTCATTTTCTCACCCTTATCTGATAGAACTTTATACCTTTCCAATGGATGTGAAAGTTGAATCTCGTAAAATCCGTTTTGCGTTTTAAGTTCTAATGCATAGAAACCACTTGATTCAACCAATCGAAAATCTAACCAACGCTTTTTAGATAACATTTTGGTTATTTCCTTTTTATTAAGGTTAGTTTCAAATGACAATACCACATCTTCAAGTTCTTTCCATTCCGGCATTAATCCGCGATCCATGGACATTATCATGAAATCTTGAAACTTAGGTGCAGTCTTTTGTCTTTGTAACAATCGCAACTTAAACATCGGCCGCCCTCTTACCCATTGAATGGTTTTATCTCCTTTTGCGGTGTTTCTATTTATCCAAAAGCCATTTTCCTTTTTGATTTTTACATTTTTCTCACCCGGATTCAACAAATAATGAAATCCCGCTAATTCAAATCGATCGTCTAATGAATAACTTTCATTCGCTATTTGCTTAATATGTTGTCTCTTACCATGGGCTATTTGATAAAAATCAATTGCTCTAATTTTATCATCATCAAACTGATAATCGTAGTCATAATAATTTTCCCACTTACTAGAATTACTATTCCATGAATAAAAACTTCCAATATTCTTCTTTTCAGTGAGATAAGAGAACTGCAAAAAGTTACCAGATTTAATTGTAAGTGGCTCCTTTGAGTCTGTGGCATATATTATGATATTTACCCAAAATTCAGGATTAATACTAAATGTTTTACCTATGCTATCAAATTGCATTGATGCTCCTTCTGCAAACAGGTCTTCGAGTTTGTTTGCTGTTGCAACATGCGCAGTATAGCTTCCGGAATAAGGAAAACCACTTGTTATTTCTAATGAATTTGCAGGAATTATTAAAGCCCCTTTATTTGGCAATAAGAAAATATAATTTGAATCACCTTTACCTTGAAAAATAGCATCATTGGAAGAATATTCGCTTAATACAGCATTTTGAAATGATTTTATCGGTTGGTAAACAGAGAGATTGACACCTCTAAATTGAAGAAAATCACTATTTTTTTTGGCCTCATCTTCATACCATAAATAATCATTTGTATATGATTTTGTAGGAAATCTATTTTCAATAAATTTCTCTTGAGAAGTAGTTATTTCAGGCTCAAAAGCAAAGTAATGTAATGGGACAAAAAGAGGCTTTGTTACGAAAGCCGTTCGCTGGTTTGGATCTAAGTAAATAGTATCAAACCCCTTAAATAAGGGCCTAGTGATTTCACCCAAATTGTCCCAATCGTAACCTTGTGCCATATCAATTGAATTATAAATCTCAACCGACTTCAAATAAGGTAACTCAGACAAAGCCATGGGCATATCTTTAATATCCAAAAGGGAAAAACCTATTTGCTCAATTTTCGGAATATAATTGCGAATAGCAACAGCTGCATTTTGGGCTTGTGTAGCATTAAAATCACCTAATAAACATAAATACTTTATAGATTTCCATCCTTGAAAAAATTCAAAGTCTACTGGAATTTCTTGAAATTCTATAACAGCATTTCTAATATATTGCCATGCTGGGTTTAATAAAAACGCCTCTTCCCTATCTACTGGAATATAAATAAACAGATTAGGGACCCATTCAATATTTTGAATATCCTCATCGGATAAAATCCCATCAAATTTTCTTAATTCAAGATCTTCAACAGCATCAATTAACGAAAGTGCCTTACAGGCTATTGCAATATCAACTTCACCATTTATTAATACTTTTTCAATGTGCTGATAATCAGAAAGATTTTCTAAAACTAACTTGGCATCATCTGTTTCCTCAAGGAGCAACTGTGTTTGAGTTAATCCCTTTATTTTTTTGGGAAGTAGGTATTGAGCAAAAGTAATGTTCCATCCAGAAATGAATAATATGAATAAGACTCCTCTAATTTTGCTTTTCACCATTATTATTTGTTAGAAGAACTTACTAAACATTCCTCCCATTTTACCTAAAATCCCCAAATCAATACCAAGAAAATCCATTACCCCTTTTTTATCCATACTATAACCACCAGCATTAAACCGATGTTTTAATCCATCAATAATAAATGTAAGAATATCTTCGGCTAGCTGAGTTTTTCTTTCGTTTTCCCAAGTTAAACCATAATAGGTAGCAACTACATTCTGCATCAACTCGTTGTAATATGGACTGTCCTTCATGGCAAATGAACCCTGCATAGCTAAATTCTGTATTTCCTTCATTTTACCCGACATTAACAATTTCTGCAAATATTGAGTAGTTGCGTTTAATGTTAAGTCCATATGTACTTCAGATTGCCCAATTTCAAAACCGTATTTTGCACCATATAACTTGTGGAAATCGGGTTTCATATCGTTAATATATTCGGCTAACTTCATAGTTCAATTCTCTTTATTGCTGATAATTTGTGGGATAGCTCTTTTGATGGTTTGATAATGCCATTAGAGTTTAAAGTATCGATACAAACTCTGTTATGGGCATGTATTATTTTATTTTCCTCTAAAATAATTCCCACATGAGTAATTTTATCATTCTCATTTGCAAAGAATGCTAAATCACCTTTTTTGTGTTCTCCCCATTGAATTTCTTTCTTAATAAAGTGGTATTGCTGACTTGCATCTCTAGGGATTTCTACACCTTGAATTCTAGCAAAAATACCAGTTAATCCGCTACAATCAATACCCCAAATTGATCTACCGCCCCACAAATAAGGTGTATTTAAAAATTGATGAATAACAGTAAATTCATCAACTTTTTGTGTAGCTATTATTTGTGTTGAATATTCAATACCAGAAATAGGGATACTTGAAAAATCAGGAAGAAAAGAACCAGGGCTTAATCGTATTTTATACTGTGGTTCTTGTAATGATTGTATGTATGATGGTTCAAAGATTGATTTTACCGAAAACTCTTCTGCAGGTAATTCGCACAAATAACCCTTAGGAATAAATCCAATATACTCAGGTGACATTGCTTGTATTTCCAACCAAGAATCATCAAGTTCTTTTCGGACCCAAACTATTTCACCAAAAAGTAATGAACTTACCATTTCGGACGCTGAACTTGGTTCTTTACGAATTGGTGCCCAAGACTGCAGACAAATTAACTTATCAGACATGAGTCTCTACAAATAAAGACTTCTAGCACTAAAAAACAAAGAAACCTTAAGGATGCAGTCTCGACTGTCTATCTAATAGTACGTCTTCTGTTTCTTCGTTATCAGGATCTGGAACACAACAATCTACAGGGCATACGGCTGCACATTGTGGTTCTTCATGGAATCCCATACATTCTGTACACTTATCAGGTACTATATAATAAACCTCATCACTCACGGGGCCGAATTTCTTGTCAACATCAACATCCTCTCCACTCTTCATTTTGAATGTCCCCTGTACCTCTGTTCCCTCAGAAATAGCCCATTCAACACCTGCTTCATAAATTGCATTATTTGGACATTCGGGCTCGCAAGCTCCACAGTTTATACATTCTTCTGTTATGATTATGGCCATATTTGCAAATATCTGTTACAAATTTAGCGTGCTTTTGTATTTTCGAGGAAATTTCTAATACACACCATGGAAATAGCAATAATCAGCGACATACACGATCATGTGGAAAACCTTAACAAGGCCATCAGTATAATTAAAGGAAGAAATATAGAACATGGAATAGTTTGCGGAGATCTATGTTCACCGTTCATTATAAAAACTTTAGGTGATTCTGGAATTAACTTTCATCTCGTTTTTGGAAACAATGACGGTGATAAATTTCAAATTGAAAGAGTTTCGCAGAATTACACTAATATTTTAATACACGGAGAATATATTGGAGATGATGATGATTTATTAATATTAGATGGTCTTAATTTTGGAGTAACTCATTATCCGTTTTATGCAAAAACAATGGTAAAAACAGGTTGGTATGATGCTGTGTTTTTTGGTCATACACACAAATACCACAAACAGAAATATGGCAAATCTTTGTTTATGAATCCCGGCGAGATTGCCGGTATATTTGAAGATGCCGGTTTTGTAATTTACGATACAAAGTACCAAGGAAGTGAAAGAGTGATTCTGTAAGAGTAAAAAACTTCACTAAGAAAAACCACCTAATTATACTTTTCCGTTAATATATGTTAATTAATTTCTTTCAATAACCGCTATATATTGATCAATCTCTTTGTCGTCAAAAGTATTAGTAACTATCCAACCTGTATCTTCTAAAATTTCATTCAATTCTTGTTTGGATACAAAAAGATAATCTCTCCATGGGGTAACAAAATGTCGATACCTGACTCTAACCCGAATTTGCCCACCTAATCGACCATTAAGCCTATTTTCTTCTATGTATGATTTATCATCGTCTAAATTGAAGGCTTTTCCATAAGGGTCTAGTGTTTCTATCAGTATTTTCGCATCAGGATTACACATTTTGAGGCAATTCTTGAAGAATTTTTTTGCTACAACTGAATTTTGAAGCAATCCAAAATTATTTCCCCAAAGAATGATTGAATCCAATTCATCAATAACCGTGTGGTCTAGGCGAAGAACATCACACAATAAAGTATTTTCAAGGCCTCTTTCTCCACAAATTTGCAATGCAAGTGGAGAATTATCCATACCAGTAATATTAACACCTTGTTCCTGAAAATAAACTGAATGCTTTCCTCCACCACATCCTATGTCTAGGACTTTTCCATTAACATATTTGCTTGATAATTTTTGTATTTGAGACCAATTATCAAATGCTTCCGTATATGCGTCACTATCGCCGTTTAATGTAAAATGTCCATCTTCTCTTTCAATAATATCATATCCCCCACCTTTACCATAAAAAGTATCTGCTATATTATTACCATAAGCATCTTCATTTGGTAAAAGACCAATAATTTTTTTGTGATTTTGCATGTTAATTCAATTCTATATTTTTTACTAATTTAAACAAATCTTGAGTCAGAACAGCCATTTTATCATAATCTAAAGTATTTGGAGTATCGGTTAATTGATGATAATTTGAATTTCTAAATACTGAAGTATCTGTAATCATGATTGCTGGTATATTCTTTGACCAGTAATTTCTATGATCGGACCAATCCATTCCGAAAGATTTGAAGGGAGAAATAAAGATCTTGTAAATCATAGAACTTTCTTTAAATACATTGCGTAGAGGACGTAAAACCCTTCTAGATTTGAAGTTGGAAACTAACATTAGATAATTTGCCTTTTTCCCATAAAGTAAATTAAATATTGAAAAAGGATATTTCTGACTACCCAATTCATTAGAATAAAAACCTACCATTTCAAGACAAATCATCAAATTTGTATTGCCTGGAGAACAAGCTATCGCATGCTTAAAACTCCCCATAGCATCCGTCCCGAAAAAGGGTGGCTCCTCGCAAGCGTAGAAAACTAATTCAGTATCATAAGGAAGATTTTCAATATCCCTCAATTTGCTCGATAATCCAAGTAATACTGCAACTGCAGAGGCATTATCATCAGCACCTGGAGTATCTTCATATGTGTCGTAATGCGCTCCTATAACAATTTTCTTATGAATCTTACCTTTAAAAAAAAGTGAGAAATTTGTGTATATAGTGCCGTTGTCATCCTTCCAAACCGAAGCTGTAGGTTCGCAACAATAATGTGTAATCAATTGATGCATTATTTTCATTGCATCATTCCAACTATCTCCTCCCGCTTTTCTAAAACCCTTAACGGCAAGTTTATCAACTATATGCTTTAACGAATCTCTCATTAAAAATCAAAATCTTCAAAATGAATCTCATTGTTTCTTCGATCAAATAATGCTTGAAATGACTTTTCAACTAATAATTTGTCAATATTATTAAATAGTTGATTTGCTTTATCCTCAGACGATTTATTATCAAATTCACAAATAAATTGCAACTGAATTTTATCTTCAAATACTTCAATTTGAAATTCATAAAGATACTTACATAATTTCACAGCAGACGATTCAATATTAACATCAATCGGAAGTTCGGGAGCATACATAAAGTTAGTTACCATTGAAACCTTTTTATCACTTACTACATTTTTTTGAAGTATACATCCTATTTCAGTTACACTACTACAATTTAAAAATGTAAACATTCCGGGTATTCCGCATTGCAGTTCATTATCCGTATAGGCAATAAGGCTTTCAAGACCAAAAAGACTATGCGACACCAATAAAAATACATCATGTAAACTTAGTTTTAATTCAATACCAAGAATTTCAAGTAATTTTTTTTCATCAGGTCCAATAATTTTATTGAACACTATACATTCTTTTGATGAACTTTCCGTTTTTGCAATATTTTTAATACTATGTTGTTGTAAAAAGGAATTATAACTTCGTTTAATTCTAGTTTCTTCACCCTCTAATAAAGAATAAAAGGTTTGCATGAATATTGAAATGCCTACCGCATCAAGTACAATATGATGCCATTGGACTGTCAATTTACCATCCTCCTGGAAAATTCTCAACAACGGCTCTGCGGATTGCAATGAATCTTTATGGAGTGGGACTTTTATAAATTCTCTAAAGTTCTCGCATTTTACAAACCGTTTGCGTTTTTGATTATTATCGAAAACATAGGTTAAATGCGGATAACACTCGAAAACATATTCAATTGCTCTTTCAAATTCATTGATTTCATATTTTTTCGTCATGTCGCAGGTGAAAGACAATAAAAAAGGAGAATCCTTAGAGATATAATTACCTTCTTCTGCAAGTAATAAATCATCTTGAAGCTTATTTAAGGGAATAGCATCCGGTAATAAAAATGTGCTTTCCGCATCTTTTTTAATAATCAAATCATCAAGTTCGGCTATTGTTTGATTTATTATTAGCTCTTTTACAGTACAAGATATTCCATAATTTTTTTCTAACCAGGCTTGCATTCGCATAATTTTAATTGAATTACCACCTACAGACAGAAATTGTGAATTTTTTCTAAAATTTTCATGTCCCAAAATAGCTTTCCAACAACGAGAGCCCGAGCTATTAGGTATACTATTAGATGTAGCTTCTTTATTTGAAAAATAATTTTCTAACAGTAATTTACGATCAATTTTTCCATTAATATTTCTTGGCAAACTATCGAGATAAATTTGAACCTCGGGAATCATAAATTCTGGTAAAATTTTCAAACAGTTTTTTCGAAATTCCATATCCGATATCTTTTTACCTGTCCAAAAAGCAATCAGTTTTGTTTCTTCTGTTTTATCAACCGCGATGGCGACCTGTTTTACCCCCTCAACTTTATGAATTAGAGATTCCACCTCAAATGGCTCAATTCGATAACCTCTTATTTTAATCTGATCATCTAAACGACCCAGATATTCAATATTTTGATTTTCATTAAACCAACCGATATCACCGCTTTTATACCACCTTACATTATTTCGATAAACAAATTTTTTACTATCTAAATCTTCGTCTTTTAAATATCCATTAGCCAGGTATGGACCGGAAATGAATAATTCTCCAGTAAATCCCTTTGGTACCGGTTCCCCATCGCTGTTGAAAATACCAATTGCGGCATTATTAATAGGTTGGCCAATGTCTGGGATTGTTGAGATATTGTTTTTATCTATAACCTTCGCAGTTACCACATGGGTTTCGGTAGGTCCATAAAAATTAAATAATCTGATATTTTCACGCTTTACCCAATTACTTAGAGCTTCGCCAATAATCAATGCTTCTCCTGTTGTGACAATTTGTTTAAGAGATTGACATTCATCGAAATAGAAGGGCTCAATTTCAAGTATCGAATTTAGAAGTCGTGCAGGAATCCAAGCAATACTTATTTGTTTGGAAATAATAAATTTTCTAATTTCTTGAATATCCTGTCTCGATTCGTATGGCATTTCAACAAGCGTTCCTGCAAGTGAAAGCCATAATATCATTTCGTGATATGAAGCATCAAAACCGAATGAGGAAAGTGCTAAAATTCTATCCTTCTTGTTTAATCCAAGTTCAGTTGCAGTCCAATTAGCCAAATGAATCAAACAGTCTTTCGTCTGAATAACCCCTTTAGGTATTCCTGTTGATCCAGAGGTATGAAGAATGAACGAAGCATCTGCAGATTGCATCATTTTTGGAAATTCATTGGTTTCAATAAATATTTCACCATCTTTCTCTAAGATAACAAAACGGCAAGATGCATTTTCCCAAATAAATGATTTTCGTTGTTGTGGATAACGATAATCTACTGAACAAGGAACCGCATTAACTTTCCAAATGCTCAATACAGCAATAACAAAATTACTTACTGATTTTAAGTCGATTCCCACAGCTTCATTATTTTCAATTCCAAGTTCACTGAGTTTTATCGCAATTCTTTTAGTTTTATTGTGAATATCGACATCAGTTAGCTCATCATTGATACTGATAATTTTAAAACCATCATTGGAGGTAAAATAGTCGAATAGATTATCTATTTTCGGCAAAGGTTTATTTTTACCTTCCAGAATTGGTGCCTTAGTAATATATTTTGGAATAGAACCTATTTTATAATCCCAATGAATATTTTGGATAAATTCTGCAAACCTCCTCATTATCTCTCCTACATATTCAGAATTATAAAAATCACCTTGAAACAAGGTTCTAATTTTTATTCCTTTCTGAGTGGGATAACAAATCAAGGTCCATTTAGCGGCAGTTCTTTCTTTAAACTCCCCAATACTGATAGATGAGTTATCATATACAGATTCATCAATTGGATAGTTTTCAAAAACGAAAATATGGTCTAAATTTAAATTTATTCCTTCAAGGGTTTTATATGATAATTCCTTATGTTCGATATCCTCGAGCAGTTGATGTTTCACCCTACCGGAAAAGTCTGAAAATAATTCATCTTTAACAGTGGCCATATAAAACGGTAAAGTTTGAATAAACATACCGACCTCTTCAACAAGATTACCTTCTCTTAAAGAAATTACATTTCCGATATTTATTTCATTTTTATTGAAAACTGCTGTTAAAAATGCAAGCCAAGCCGAATAAACAAAATTATGTTGAGTTAGTCCTGAATGGGTAAGTTCGCGCCATAACGGGATTTCATTAATTTCTAATACAAACTCTCCATAATTATCCGATTCTTCACCTTTAGTTAGATATGGTATCAACGGATCATTACTACATTTCTCTAATCTAGATTTCCAATATGTTTCATTGGATGATTTTTTGTCTTTAAAGCTGTATAAAAAATCCAAATATGAAGTTTGCTTAATTATTGGATTACCCTTTAGAGATTCAAATAATAATTTACTAAACAACCCTAATGACCATCCATCCATTAAAATATGATGATGAGTCCAAATTAGTTGACTATTTCCATTCTCATTAGTTAAAATACTTAATCGCATTAAATTTTTAGAAAAATCAAATGGTTTTTTAAAGTCCGATGCAAGAAAATCATTTAGATTGCCGGAATAATCAAGCTGTTCTATTTCTACTAAAGGTTCTTTGGGTAATACCCAAAGAAATGTGTCTTCGTGTTTTCTTATTTGAAGTTGAAGTGCTGGCAAAGCATGCATTACATTTAAATATGCCTTGCGAAGCTGTTTTACGGTAATATCAGACCCAATTTCATAAGTTAATTGAACCATGTAAACATCTTCTGTTCCAGCTAAACTGTCATATAAAATACCAATTTGAGACTCACTTAGCGGAAATACTCCATCAATTTTTAATTGATTTTCTAAATTTAAAGTATCAATTAATGGATCATTCATCCAACTTTCTCTAATACTATTCTCATTAAGTTTTTTCAATTTTAATTGAGAAAGAGATGAGGTTGTAAAAAGATCTTGAATTGAAAGATTAAAATTATCCTTACGAAGGGTATTTATAAGCCTGATTGCACTGATACTATCACCTCCATTTTCAATGAAACTTCTGTGTAAGTCTAAATTATTACCTAAAACTTTTGAAAAATATGAAAACAAATCATCGGTCCCATTTGATTTGTCTTTTTGAACTTCATTTAAAATATTTTTTAAAGCTTCTTCATCAGTTTTTCCATTAACATTAAGGGGAATTTCTTTTAATTTAATAAACCTTGAAGGAATACCATATTCTGGGAGTAGCGAGATACACATGGATCTATCAATGTCAAAAGGACAAGTATGGAATGCAACTAATAGCTTGTTATTAATAAAAAGTATTTTAAAAAGATTCTTAAATTCTTTTTGAAGTAAAAATTCAATTTCACCAAGTTCAATCCTATATCCTCTTATTTTTATTTGACGGTCATTTCTTCCTAAATAATAGAAATCATTATTCATGCGCCAACCCAAATCGCCACTCCTATATGTTGGGTTTTTCTGAAAATCGAACTTCTCTGCGGTTAATTGTTCTTTCTGGAAATAACCATTGCAAACGCCGCTTCCTTCAACATACAATTCTCCAATAAAACCATCGGGTACTATATTTCCTTTTACATTTCTAAGTGAAAGTGCATACCCAGGAAGTGGATTGCCAATATTACTAAATTCTTCAACTTCAACCTCCTTAAAAGTAACATGAACGGTGGTTTCTGTAATACCATACATATTTACTGCCTTTACCTTAGCATTATTTAATTGCCAATTATAAATCTTTTGAAAATTTAATTTATCACCGCCAAAAATCAGATATCGTAGTTTACTTAATTGTGCTTCTGATTCACCAACAATCATTAAATTTTCAAAGGCTTTTGGGGTTTGATTAAGTATAGTTATTTCTTCCTGTTGTAATATTTTGTAGAATTTAAAGCTATCCTTAACATCTTTACGGTCAGGAATGTAAAGTGAAGCTCCATTAAGCAATGCTCCCCAAATTTCCCATGTTGAAAAATCAAACCCATAGCTATGAGCAAGAATCCATGAATCGTCTTTCTTAAAATCGAATTTCAATGCTGTACCAATAAACAAGTTGCTCAGATTTTTCTGCATTACTGAACACCCTTTAGGCTGCCCCGTAGTTCCAGAAGTATAAATCAGATAACAGATATCATTTAAATCAGGCTTTAAATCCATTGGCACCCCTGATACTTTATTTTGTATGGGATGAATCATTGTTTTCAAAGGCACTGCCTCTAAATCACTGATAATAGTGTTAATATTGGCATCGTTTATTATATATTTAAATCTTTCGTCAGATATTTCTGGATCTAAGGGTACATATATTGCCCTCTTTTTTAAAATTGCCAACATAGAAACAATTAATAGAACAGAATTAGATGTTCTTATTCCTACAGGCTCTTGTATTTTAACATCCAAGACAGATGCTAAGGAATCTGAAAGATCTTCAAGCTGCTTATAACTTAATTTATTTCCTTTTGAATCTCGAACAGCAATTTTATCTGGATTTAAATTAATTTTTTCTGTCCAAATATAATTGATAGGCTTAAGTTGATAAGACTCTTTATTTATTTTTTTTATCGCATTTTTACTATTTACAAATTCATTAAATGAATTTATTATTTCCTTAGCTGCTGGCTTAGTAATTTTATTTAAATTCCAGACAAAGCAAAGTGAAACACCTTCATTATTTGCTTTAATTACAATAGAAAGTAAATAATGTGGACGTGATCTAAAAATTGCTTTATATTCACTTTTTATTTCTGGTTCAAGTACCCAACAATGATCGAAAAGACCAGTGGGATATAAAGACTGTACAGGCTTATCTAAATGTTTTAGAATTTTTGAGCGTTGAATTTCAATATCTTCTTTAATACTAGAATTACTTTTTAGTATTAAAGGCCAAGTCTGCACATAATAGCCAATAGCATCCTGCGCAGCAGGCTCTGTATTTCTTAGGCTAAAAACTTCACCAATGCAAATTTGATCTTCTCCTGTGGCCAAAAAGATGAACTCCGCCCATTTTGCCATAAAATCCTTGTAATGCAATTCAGGCAGTTCTAGTTCTTCATATAAAAATTGGTCTACTCCTTTTATCGGTTGAGGAACGAAATTTTGCATCTCAAATCCGACTTCATCAACTTTAATCTGTTTATTATTTTCATTTACAGGTATCCATTCTTTAAAAGAAATATTAGTCCCTTTTAATAAGGAAGCAAAGGCGTATTGAATAGAAATAGCATCAAAAAGAAGATGATGATAACAACAAGCTAAATATGAGGAGTTTTCACTTTTAAAAATGAAAATTTTGAATAATGGGCCTTGCTGTATATTTAAATTCAAATCTTGTGTATCAAGCCAATCTAAGATTTTGGAATCATCCCAATTATTGGCATCAATAATTTCAATCGATGGGTTGATTGTTTTAAGTCTTACCCTAACAGGCTCTTCCAGTTTTTCATAAATAAATACATCTCGAAAGCGCGGAATAGATTGAACCCAGTTTTCAATATCATTTTTCTGAAGAATGCGATCCTGAATTTTAACTAGAGCTGTTTCAATGTACTCCGAATTCTGCGCTTTATCCATGTCCATGACGATAAGGCTCTGTTCGGCAAAATGCGTTTTGAAAACTGCTGCAATATCTTCTTTATTGTAATTATTTCTCATTAGAACAGACCTTTTCAAATTGTATTTTCACATAATTTATAATAAAAATTCAGAATGACTAGTTTAATATTTTATCATCTAAGGTCTTTGGTTAATAAATTTTTACTTTACCACATTTAAATGGAAAATGTTCATCACCATAATCAATTGTTAATTCTTCTTCTGCATTAATTACTTTTTTACTTAAAAGAGCTATAGTTTGAGAATCATAATCTATTTTAATTCTACAATTTGGCTTTGAGCTGTGATTAACAAGGTTTATTATCCCAAATGCAATACAAGCAAATTCCTCTGTCCAATACATTGGATAGTGTTGTTGAAAAGATGAATTTTCATCCATTTCCCAATCAATTATTGCAACGTAGTTCTTTGAAATCATTTCACCTATCTTGAAATCTCTCAATGAATATACACCCATTCCTTTTAAAGGATGATTTCTTAAGTAGTAGAAACTTGTTTGAGGTAATTGTATTTCATGCATGACGATTAAAATATTATCAATTATTATTCAATATAGACAATATATCATCAATGTCGAAATCATCGGCTTCGGGGTTTTCTCTATTTTCAATTTTTTGTTTCTGAGTTGCAGATTCGAGAATAAATGAAATACTTGGATTTTGAATAAATGAAGCTAAAGGGACAAAAACCCCTTTCATATTCAATTCATTTGCCAATGATAATAGTTCAATACTATTCCAACCAAAAGAAATAAGAGAATCGTTTGCAGCGCCAAATAATTTTTCTCTTGATTTAAGGCATTCAAAAAGTATTTTATCTGAAGGATGTGTTCCCGGTTGCCATGATTGTTTATTAATATTTTTCTGTTGGTACCACTCAAGGAGTTTTTTTCTGTCGGATTTTCCATTTTGGTTGATAGGCCATTCTGAGCAGAAAAAATAATCATCTGGTTGTTGATAACGACTGAGAACTTTAGAGAGACTTGTTCGAATAATTTGAACATCTGAATTACCAAATACAAATAGTACAGCCATGTTCCTTACTTCCATACAAAGACAATTCTTTACTCCATTAATTGATGATGTCAATTGTTCTATCATGGCTGAAGGTACTCTTCTTCCATTTATTTTGATAAAATCTTCATTAATTCTTCCGTTAACAATTAATCCATCTTCTGTTATCATTCCACAATCTCCAGTCTTGAATATTCTATAAGAATCATTTTTGCAAGATTGGATTCCAACACAGCTTCCTTCAATGTAAATTTCTCCCCAAATTCCTTTGGGTTTAAGCCCTAATTTAGTATCTCTAATACTAATTATCTGATCGCCAACTGGAAATCCAGATGGGAAACGACCTTCTTTATCTCTTTTTAACCTGGCAATTGCAGTATCTATGCTGCATTCAGTTAAACCATAACTGTTAAAAAAATCAATATCTTTAAATCTGCTTTGTTGAAGCGACTCATAAAAACCTTTTTGAATTGGTTCAGAACCACATATTATTACTTTGATTCCTGAAAGATCTGTTATTTCTGGCAACAAATAACTTAAAAAAGAAGGAGTAGATTCAAAATGACTTACACCATATTCCCTTAACAGTCTATCAATTTTCAATGCATTCAGCCGTTCATCATCAGTTGCAAATACCATAGTTTCTCCACTAATAATACTGCGAAGTAAATCACCAAAAAACACATCAAATCTTTGATCGGCCAAACAAAGATGATAACTATCTCCGGTTTTAAAGTTCAATTTCCAATCAGGAATAAGACTACAAAGTCCATCGAATGAAATCTGAATGGTTTTCTGTTCACCGGTTGTACCACTACTTTGAGCAATATAGGCGGTAGTTTCTTGTAAAACGAATGAAGCATTAGATCCTACTGGTTCTTTGAAATCATCTAATTGTTGGTACGTAACCGTTATTCCATTTTTCCATGCTGCCAATAATTCAATAATATTTTCGATTGTTCGTTCAGGCATTAATCTATGAAGTTTCAATTCAGGATTGAATTTAATCCCTGAAATGCGTTTTCTAATTTCAGCAAATGTCAAACAATAATCATTACATATTAATGCTATTTTTTCTGAAGGCGCTTGATCAAAATAATACCAAAAATCATTTAACTGAGTTGTTTTGGGATAAAGTATCGCAATATTCTTGACTTCTCGATTATCAGGAATTTTTAAATAGTCCGCAGTAATTTTTCGACTTACTTTCCGAAGCACTGACTTCCAATAGGATTCCGAAGCAATATCAATTCTATAATCAAGATGAAGCATGAAACTGTCATCATCGTATTCAAGGAGATGAATGCCTAGTATATTGTCATCACTAGTTGATGCTTCAAATGTAAATTTTGATTCAAATCCATCTTCCACTAAATAATATTCTTTTTGATAAGAAAAAAGCACATTAAATGCTAATGGTAGTTTATTGTCATTCAGGTAATTCATCAAGGGATAGTCCTGATAGCGAAACAGTTGCATTACCTTTTGTTGCATACTAAGGTTGCTATCCTCCTGTAATGGCAAAAAATTTACTACAGTAGGAAATGCATTTTTTTGATTAACATTTCTTCGATTTCGAAGTGCTATTCCTAATTTCAATGGGATTTCAAGATCACCTTCACAATTTTCAAGTTCATTCTCAATATATTCAAGCAACATCGACATTAAGCTAGTTCCGTTTTGGTTAGCAAGAGTAATCAAATGCCTTTTTATTCTTTGATTGAATTTCAATGAAATTCTTCGGATGCTCCCAATTCCTAAGTCTGTCCGTAGATTTTTTTTATTTTGATTTAATTGACCTTTACTGTAGCTCAATTCCGGAAAAAGTGGTGCTATTTCAAAGATTCCATTTTGATATTGGTTAAAAACAGCATCCCAAAAAAGATTGAAAGAATGTGCATCGGCTAAACAGTGATGCAGGAATAGATGTAATCTAATTTTATCAGAATCTTCATCCTTAACAAGTTGTACTGTCCATAAATGTTTATCAATAGCTATTTCGGGTAAAAATATTGACTTCTCTAATCTTCCATTCCATGAATCTTTTATTATCCAACTACTGCTATTCTTATCTATGCTGAGATAGGTCCATTCAGATTTTTTCAATACTGTATTTACGGAATCATACAGCCTTTCAAAATTTGCAGATTTTATTTCAGCATAACCTTTTAGCACATTAGATGCTGAATTTCCAAAATTTATTTCGCGATTGAAAAATAGAAGTTGATATTGATTTAATGAAATCATATTTTTATCAATAATTCAGATCCAATTCATTCCAAATATCTGGAATTTGATAATGATTACATTTTTTTAGAGATTGGAGTTGTAATTCGGAAGAAGTGAATCTCTTCCATTTATTAAAGTCTAATTTTTGAAATCCGTTTTCACAATAGAATACCTCAATTGGACAATTTAAAAACCCAACTTGCTGATAAGCTTCGATCATCAATTCATGGGATGAAAGATATTCAATAATTCTTTTATATTCAGTTGAATCTATGGCGATTTGTTTTGCTATTTCCATAAGTTCACTTCTTAACTCTACCTGTTCAAGAATTCGACCAAACTCAGGTTGTGCAGTTTTGTCCAGCACTATCAATTTCTTCACTTTTACATTATGTTCCTCGAGTAATTTTGCCAACTCAAATGCAGTCAAGGCACCCATTGAATACCCTAGCAATGTAATTTCTTCCGGTAATTCTGATGCCGAAATGCGCTCTTTGAAAAGCATTCTAGCTAATTCCTCGATATTTCCAGCTTTATTTATTCCCATTGCAGCAGGGTAACTAAAGGCAAAAGTTTTCAAATTATCTGGTAATTTCAAACTATTGAAAATATAACCAAATCCCATAATTGGAGGTAAAAGCCATAATTCTTTACTGTCATTACCATCTTGTAATTTGAAAATGAGCTCATTGTATTCAAATTTTTCGACTGCTTTTGAAAGAAACGTAAGTGTTGGTTGTTTGAAAAAATCTACTGTAGAAATGCGTATTTGCAATTTCCTTTCTATTTCTTTTAGCATTAATAATGCCTTTAGACTATTAGCACCAGCTTCAAAAAAATGAAGTGTTTCGATATTTTCTCTTCCTGTATATTTTACCCAAATTTGTTCTAGTTCTGGTAAAATGTCAATAGGAATTATCGATTTTTTACCTGCTGCAGTAACAGGATTAAACTGTAAGATTTTTTTATCCCTAAATTCCAATTCATCAGCTAGAATGAAAAAATTACTATGTATTTCCTTAATTTTATCCATTGAAATCTGACTATTATCAAATTCCCAACGGAAAAAGAATTGATCATTTATCTGCTCCACATACAAACTTAATGGAAGCCTAGGTCGAGTAAGGTCAATTCTTTCTTTATAATTTAAATTTTCAAGATAAAATGGATGTTGAATAACCAAACCTACCTGATGATAAGCCTCTACAGAAATTGAATCCGGATAGATTAAATTTTGATCGGCTGCAGAAAAAAGTTTGCTTAATGCCCATTTTTGTTTGGCTATATTTAAATCTAATTCCTCTTCAGAATTATAACCTGGAAAAGGATGCGCGCGCATATGCATACCTACACAATCATAGGTCCGATGATCTACTGCAAGGGAAATCCAATTTATATTAATGCCTGATTCATTCAATGCCTTAGTTAATAGGTTTGAAATGATAATTGTCGTAGTACATTGATAATTTTCTGCGATAGAATAAATCTTTGAAGAGTCTTCCTTGCTACAGGGGATAAATAAACCAGGTTGTATTGAACTATCGGTTTTTTGAAAACAAATTTCAGGTTTTGAAACTAAGTTGAAGTAGGATTCCCAATCAACGGTATTACTACTTATTACTTCTGTATAATTTTCTAGGATTTCAGATCTATCGTTATAAAAATTATCAAATATTTTCAATAAAACAGCATCGGAACCTCCATCATATACTATGTGATGAGGATTGAAATATAAATAATATTGATTTGTACTAATTAATAATGCCGCTTCAAAGGATGGACCTTCCGTCAAATTGATTTCTGTTGTAAAAGATTGCGATTTAAACTCTTCCAATTTTTCAATTGTGATTGTGGGAAGTACATAATTTGCGCAATCTAAGGGTAATTCAAAAACGTCTCCAAGATCATTTTCTTCAAACCTCACGAATAGTGATGAACAAACTTTCAGTGTATTTTCAAAAGCCGCTTTAAACTTTTTGATATTATACTTATTTGGAATTTCTATTATATGTGGTAGATTATAAAGTGTTGTTTTTCCCTGTTTTATTTCAAACCAAATTGCCTCTTGAGCCTTGGAAATCTTTTTTGTTGAGCTTTTTTCAATATCAATACTTACTGATAAAGTTAACATTTGAGCCAGATTTCTGAAATTTTGCGCCGCAAATAACTGATGTACCGCCATTTTTTCATTAGAAATCTTATTCCAGGTCCTTACAAAATGCATTGCATCAAAACTATTTTTACCATTACTAAAAAAGTTTTGATCTTCAATTGCGGATTCGTTAAAACATTGCTTGTATAAACTCAAAATCCTCTCAATTATTTCTTCATTTTCATTTAATTCAGCATTTTGTTCAAATTTTGATTGAGCGATTTTCTTTAAAGCATTCAAATCTGTTTTTCCATTAATATTTAAAGGAATTTTTTCAATTTGAATAAAAAGTGTTGGTAAAAAATAACTAGGAAATTTACTGATTATTGACTTTTTTAATTCTTGAATTTCAATAGTTGATAATTCAACGTTGTAAAATGCCGCCATCTCTATTGAAAATTCATGTTCAAAATCAACAACATGCCAAATTGTTCCTTTGGAATTTATCGAAAGTATATTTTCTATTTCTTCTAATTCAACTCGTTGCCCTCTTACCTTAACTTGACGGTCAGATCTTCCTTTAAAATGACAAATCCCCCACTCATCAATAATTCCACGATCTGCGGTCAACCATTGTTCTGGATTCGAATTTGTCCAATGTCCATCAAGAAAATAACCATAGCCCACAGCCGGACCTGAAATATTGATAAATCCTTCTATTCCGTTCTTTAAACTTTGCTTTTCTGAATTCACAATGTCAATTTCGCAATGACTCATTGCCTTTCCAATTGGAACAAGCATCTCGTTAGCATAGAATGTTTGATCATCTGAATCAGGGTCGAAAAAACTATTATCTATACTTGTTTCTGATAGCCCGTAGGAATTTATAACTTTCTGTTCTTTATTTTTTGATTTGCACAAAGTTCTAATTTCTTCCATTTTCCAACTATCCGATCCAACAATAAGAAGTCTAAGACTTGAATAAGTTTTAAGTTTAATATTTTCAGATATCCACCAACGCGCGATTAGTGGTGTAGTTTCAAAAACAGTGACCGAAAAATTCGAAATTTTTTGAAGCATTGTCATCGGATCTTTCCGTTCATTTGCATTTAATAGTAACATCGTAGCACCGTTGAAAAATGTTCTTCCGATATCACCCAATGAAACATCAAATGAAAAGGATGCGGCTTGCATGCAGCAATCGTTTGAATTAATATTATAATCCTCTTTCCAGGCACCTACGGCAGATCCATAACCGCTTTTACTCACACCCACCAATTTCGGTATACCCGTTGTTCCAGAAGTGGCTATAACATATTGTAAATTTTTATTTGTTGGATCTTTTAAATTTATATCTTTCGCCAACATTAATATTTGCTCTATCCTATCTGGTTTAGTTTCTGCATCAACAGGAACAAATGGAATTCCTTCAATTAAATGAAAAAGTAGTTTTGAAATTGAATAAACGTCACGATCTAGTATCAAAATCTCAATTCCATCAGTAATATTTTGATAATTTTTTTGATGGTCTAAAACCAACTTAGCAAGTTCGGCATAACTATAATTTTTATCATTAAATATTAACGCTGTTTTTGAAGAATACAACTCAACTATTTGCTCCCATTGATATTTTATTGGTGTAAATACTGAATATTTACTATCATTTTTAATGTCAACATCATTAAATAAGCATCTATGAATTTTTTTGATAGCTGTTTCTGAAAGAAAATCCGACCTAAATTCCCAAGAAAAAATCAAATCATTTTTTGTTTCAATGAAATCTAATGAAAGATCATAATCCGTCTGTGCTCTTTCAAAATTTATACTTTCAAAAGTATTATCTATATCTTTTTGAGCATGGTAGAGATAGGTGCTATTGAAAAAAGGAAGGCCATTTTTCTGGTTTTTATCCAATTGTGCTATATCCGAAAATGGTGTAAATCTTTTTTTAAATATGAACCGCCAGTTTTGAAGTATTTCCTTGGAATTTTCGTTATCCGTGCGAAATGGAAGAATATTTACTGACATTCCAGCAATATTATTTTCTTCGCCATAACTGCCTAAATTTACAGGAATTCCAATAGTATGAGGTTTAGAAGCATAAAAATACTTCCATAGTTTACAATACATTATCAATCCTGCTTCAAATAAACTACAATCGTAATCTGAGCAAATTTTTTGTAACCTTTCCTTTTCTTGGATATTGAGTTTGATATTTAATCTTTTTACTCTCTTTTTTGAGGAGTTTTGTCTCGAGAAAGGCAACGTTTTAATTTCAACATCTTGGAGATAATTTTCCCAAAAATCTTGTTCTATTTCAACCTCTTTTGGAGCAATCAGATTTATTTTATTTCTTGAACCACTTTTAAGATCATTTTGCAACTTCTTCCACAACAATTCCAACCCTAAACCATCCAGGAGTGCATGATTCACCTTAAATGCTAAATAATTTTCTCCTTCAGAAAAACCAATAAAACTCATAAAAAGCGAAGAATCTGTGCTTAAAAATTTATTTTCAACAAACTCTGAAAACTCGCTTCTACTCCTAACTTTAATCTCAAATAATTTAGGTTCAACTCCTTTCCAAAAGTATTTATTGTCATTGGCAATGACTGCTAAGTGCAAATTGGTCTGATTTAATATCCATGATTTTAACTCATTGGTATCAATGTCTTTAGGTAAAACTATACCGCTGTTAATCCAGTAACTTTTAAAAAATTGATCATCTGATTCCGATAGAAATACAATCCTTGCAGCTGTTGAATAAAGCTCCTGACCTGGCTTGATAGTGATTTCTTCTGGTTCATCATTAACTTTAATTTTTAATGAATTCAATGATGTGAGTCTTTCAATACTAAGGATTTGATTTATTTCAATAGTAAATTTCAGTTTTGACTTAAGCAAACCAGAAAATTTAAGAGCATCTATCGAGTTTAATCCATTAGCATACCAAGAAAGTGCTGTATTTATAACTCTATTTGGAAAAAGTTCCTTGAATAACAAATCAATATCAGCATCTATTGCTGAATCTATATTTACATTAACTAATTTTTTACCTAACTCAATTAATTGTTGCCGGTCTAATTTGCCATTCTTATTGAGTGGAAATTCATTCACATAGTGGATTAAATGCGGCATTGCATAAAAAGGCAACCAATTTTGTAAATCCTGTCTACGTTTCTCAATCTTTGATTTTTCAGATTTGGCAAATGCAAAAAGTTTAAATCCATCACTGACAGTAACCCAATGTTCAATTGACGACCATTCTGATAAAGCAGTTTCAATCCTGGAAAGTTCAATTCGCTGACCATTGATTTTTATTTGATTATCTTTTCTGCCTCTGAAAAACAAGTTCCCATTTTCATCAAAAAATCCGAAATCTCCTGTCCTGTAGGCCTTTTGCCCTTTGTAATAGAAAAACTTATTATCCTCATTATCGAAAGCATAACCCAAACCAACAGCTGGACCACAAACAATTATTTCTCCCTCTTGAAAAGGGGCAGACTGATTAATATCTTTTGAAAAAACAAAAAGTTCGCAGTGATCAAAATTTGTACCTAAAGGAGAAAAGTGATTTTCAAAATCTCCTGTATTTTCAAATCCAGAAGATAAAACTGAACATTCCGATGGCCCGTAAAATTGAAATAGTCGAACGTTTGGAAATTTCTTTGATAGTTTAGATTGCAAATTCGAAGGCACTTTATCCCCCCCTGTCATCACAATTCTATTTTTATTATCTGCCGGAGAATTTTCTATCCAGTTCTCAAGCAAAGAAGGAACCATATGAAAGGCTGTTACATCATGTAATTCTCTATTTAGCAATATAGGATCTGACAACGTCTCCTTTGAAATAAGTTTTGTTTGAAAACCTTTCCATAGTGGGAAAATAAGTTCGGCTACTCCAATATCAAAGGCAGGGTGCGCGATTGAAGCAAAAACTTCGTTTGATTTCCAAGGTAATTTCTTTTCCCATGCTTCAAAAAAAGCAATTAAATTTTCTAAATTCAGTTGAACTACCTTTGGCCTACCTGTTGATCCTGAAGTACAAATAGAAAGTGCCACATCCGATTTTTTTGATAATTTCGAATTCGGATTTTCTGGTAGGTTATCCAAACAATCCATTGAAATGGCTTTTGGAAAACTAGAAGGTGAGACATTTGTAAAAATCAGATCAGCGGAATACTCATCATGAAGGTGCATTACGAATGCTGCGGACTCTTTTTCATTAAGACTTAAAACTTCAATTTTGCAATACCAAGCTGCACATATGAGTAAATCTGAATTGCTATGCTTGTCACCAATAATCCAAACTCTATTTATATTATATTTTTGAAAATATTTCTTGAGCTGAATGTAGAGTTCTTCTCTTCCCCCCTGAATAATATGTTTCTCAATCCTTGAAAAAAAATCTTCTTGAGATGTTTTAATTTTGAATTGTGGTATAGGTTTCGGTTCCCAAAATCGCAAATTGCATAGTCTAGAATCAATATTCACCGGCAATTTTTCAAGGCACTCAATAAAATGTTTAGCAACCGTTTCAATCTGTCTTTGACAATATTGTTTTTGATTATAATGCCAGTCAAAAATTAATTTTCCATTATTTGGACTAATAGCCAAACTGAGTGGAAATTCAGAGAAATCATAATTTTTTATTAATATAAAATCATGTTCAAAATCAACCAATGAATTTTCTATTGGATAATTTTCAAAGGCAATAATGAAATCGTAAGTAATCTGTTGGAAAATTTCATTGGTAGTATCAACAAAGCTGTAATCTGTTAGTTTGCGCTCTCTTTGTTTGAATACTTTTAATGTTTCTGCAATAGTAACATTAAAGTCAATATCCAATTGAAATGGGAGGGTTTGAATACCCAGACCAAAACCATCTCTGCAACTATCAATCAGGCCATTTTGTTTAATTTGTCCCAATTGCACTTTGCTTGTATTTGTCCATTTTGAAATAAAGCAAGCCCATGAAAAAAGAACATATTCCGCCTGAGTTAAATTTAGATTTCTTGCGGCTTTCGAAATTTGAATCTCCTCAATTGAGATGGAATGTGTGCAGTTTTTATTTTGACCTTGGCCTAGTTGTGTAAGACTTGCAAAAGTATCAAACCTTGTTAGGTAGGTATTATATGCATTTAAAGCCTCATTATGATTGAGTTGTTTCCATGCTTCATACCAATTAATATTCAGTTTTGGCTTAATGGAGGCTCTGGGAAATTTAAGCGCAAAAAGCACCTCACTCAAAATTTTTTGACGCCCCCAACCGTCAAATAGAAGATGATGATATGTGATGAGAAGGTAATTATCTGATTGGCTCTCAATCCAATCTAATTTCATAGCTACTTCCTTATCCAACTTAAAGCCTTGCTCAAGTCTGTTTTTACAGAATTCATCCAATTCCGCTTCATTAATTTGATGATATATGAATTTGGGAGTGATATTTTTAATACTCACCCAAACAGCCTGTTTTAATCCTTCAAAAAGAATTAAAGAACGAAAACACTCATAATTTTGAACTAACTTGTTTATTGATTCTTCAATAGCTTTACCGTCATAATTCCTTACCTTGAAAACCAATTGTTGAATATAGGTCGATTGCCCATCTTTTACAGATGCAGCAAGCATATATTGCTGAGCGGGTAATAACGGAACTATTGATAAAATATCCTCTTTTCTCATAAATCAGGAATATTGAGTATTTGAGATATTTTGTCTATGTCATCCTTATCAATATTCTCGTTACTGTATATATCTGAATCGCTAGAAAGTAAATCAATAGCTGATTTTTCCCATTCTGCAACAAATAAATCAATTGGGACTTCAGGATGAGTTCTAAACATCCATCTTATTTTTCCTTCGAGTATAATTCCATTTATTTCAACAAAAGCTAACATAGGATTATCGGGATCGACTTGATTACTTTCATCAAAATTTACCGGTCTTGCCATAGAATTCCAGTTTTCATCAAAACTGCCTAGGAAATTTAGTAAAATAGGGAATGGGGGGGTTTGCCAATTACTCATGCCCATATAGCCTAGACCATTATTTGGTAGTTTCGAGAAACTTTGCTTAACGTAATGATTGATTTCATTTTTTTGTGAAGGATAGTCATTTTCGCTCAACATATAAAACTGGGTAAACCAACCAATAGATTCTGTAATTTCCGGAATTCCCGAATATTGTCTACCGTGAGTTTCTAAAAAAATTGCGGTTTTTGGTTGTTTAGCTCTTAACCAACTATGTAGAAAAAAGCTCACAAATTTTTCATTTACAGTATGTTCTTTATTCCAATTTTTTAAAAAATGATTGCTTCGATTTGCGTTCCACTCAATGTTTCTAAATTCTGACTGTTTGTACGAACAAACTTGTAAATTCTGAAATGGATTGGAAATTATATTGGGATAATAATTGTCTTTTTCATCTAATTGACCAAAATCTCTACATGCTGCTTGGACCCTTCCGAAAACCTGAATATCAGTTTGACTACTTTCGATTCCTGTAAGTGAATCTTGTAAACGATCCATCAAAATCCTCCAAGTGATTCCATCACAGTAAAAATGATGTATACTAATAAAAAGGAAAACACTATTAGGACTTTTAAAAATGGCAATTGCAGCAACGGGGCCATCGATCAAATTGAAAGATCTTTGAAGTATTTCACAATGAGCAGTTATATCTGTATGATCTTGAATATTAATAATTTGAAAAATTGGAGATTGGGCTTCTTCCCATTTACTATTAAAACTTCTTTTTAAAAGATCTATTGAATTGAAACAAATTTTAACCTTTGTAAAAATCTCTTCGGTACTTAATGGGATGAAAAGCTCAAGCAAAACACTTTGATTAAAATGATTTAGATTTCCTTTGTAATCTTCCTTGAACCACTTCTGAATAGGGCTTAATAAAACTAAATCTTCTGTAATAGAAGATGTAGTTATTTCTTCAATTCTAAGTTTACTGAAACATTCATTAAGACTTTCAGCATTTAGTAGGTCTGAAATCTCAATTCGATAGCCCATTTTTTTCAATTTGCTTATGATTCTAAGCCCTAAGATTGAATCCCCTCCTTGTGATGTAAAACTTAAGTTACCATTCAATGATTTGAAAAGACCATCTTTTTGCTTCAAAGAGGCAAGCAATTTAGAGTCTGATTTGGCCGCATTATCAATCTTGTCAATTGATTTCAACATTTGTCCGATATCCATTTTCCCATTATCATTTTCAGGGAATGATGGCATTATTTTAATCAATTCTGGTAACATATAATCCGGAAATTGATTACTAAGTGCTGTTTTTATTTCTGCTTCTTTTAGCACTTCTGTCTCAAGAAAAAGTAAAAATTGTTCATCTTTACTTTTGTAGTAATACACTCTTTTTATTTGATTATAATTGGCTATAATCCAAAGTTCAATTTCTGAAAGTTCGAATCTTTGGCCTAATCTTTTCACTTGGCGATCTTCTCTACCCCTCAGATAAATTTGTCCATTTTTTCTTAAGGCTCTATCTCCAGTTCGGTAAAAATTGAGTTCCAATTTGCAAAGGAATTTCTCATTTTCATTAATTAAATATCTTCCAACACCTTCTCCACCAATAATTATTTCTCCATCCAATCCATCCATTTGTTTAAGTCCCAATGCATCGGTTATAAATATAAGTTCGTGTTTAAGAGCTTTACCGATAGAAGCTGAGTATGCATCACTTAAATCTACACACGTGGAATAAGTAGTTGTTTCAGTAGGTCCATACCAATTGAAAATTTTTATGTTTGGATTTCCTTCTTTTAAAAGTTCCCAGGCAGAATTTCTAAAAGGTTCTCCTGCTGTATGTAAAACAGAAATATTTTTTATTTCTTCCCTTTTCAGATTAATAATTACAGAAGGTACTGTATTTAGCAATATTCCATTAAACTTTTGTAATTCTTCCCACAAATGAATTGGTTTATGAATGACATGAATTGACTTATCGGAATACAATCCATATAAATTTTCAAAAATTGAGAGGTCAAAACCGATATTAGTAAAACTAAAAATTAATTCATAATTGTTTGGGTCACAATATTCAGTACAAGCATCTAGAAATGAGGATAGATTTTTATGGCTAAGGCTTACCCCCTTTGGCATGCCACTTGATCCTGATGTAAAAAGCAAATATGCTTCATCATCCAATTCAGGTCGATAATTTATTGAAATATCAGATTCTATACTAAAAACATCTTTATGAATGGTCAAGTAATCAGGCAATTCCAATGAAGGAGAATCATCCGTGATAATTATATGACTGCATTCAGCAAGTTTAAGTGTTTTACTAATTCTGTCTAAAGGCCATGAAATATTAATGGGCAGATATACAAAACCATTTCGCATAATAGAATATGCTATTGCTGGTAATTTTTCATTCTTTTCGCCAAAAACAGCAATTCGATTGCCCTTTTGCAAATCTTTAAAATAATTACTGAAACTGGCAGCAAGATTTTCTATCTTATTGAAAGCAATTTTTTCTTCGCTCCTAGAACTGCTAATTTGATTTTTTGATTTTGACGTTTTACGAATAATCTCATCATACCAAAATGGAAACTTATCATTGATTATGGATAGTTTATTGAGGCTATCTTCCAATTGATAAACTTTATCGTTCAGATTGGCTTTAAAATGTAATAGCAGTGAGCTAAACTTATGGTAGAAAGTAGAAATAAACTCTGAACTAAATCTTCCACTATCATAAATGATTTTTATATTTAGACAATCATCCTGAGGCATAATTAGAAAACTAAATGGATAGCCTGTTAATTCATGATTATCAATTAATTCACCGCTTATTTTATCGCCTTTAATAGTTTGATACGGGTAGTTTTCAAAAACAAAAAGCACATCGGGACGCTCTTCTTGATAAGAATTTATTAATTCCGGTGAAGTAAATTCCATTTCAACCGTCTTGATAAAATCTTTGTGAAAATTTTGGAGAAGACTCAGTATAGTATCGTCTTCTTTGATTTCAAAACCTGGAATTATGTTTCTAATAAATAGGCCAACAGCTTCTTCTGCGTATTCCGGAATTAAACTTCTTCCGGAAGATATACTATGTAAATAAGTATTATTTTTTCCATTAATACTAAAAACTGTCAGAAAAAAATGTGTCAGCAGATAGCTCTGAAGACTAACCGCTGCCTTTTCCGAAGCACTTCGGAAATTTTCAATATTATCTAATTTTGCAATAAACGTTTCATATTCACCCTTTTCTGCTGATTTTTTTGGAAGTGCCAGAGCTGATCTATTATTGAAAAAACTCTCCCAATATGCAGTTTCATTTTCATTAGCTATTAAATTCTCTTTACCTAGCAAAATCTGCTGATAGTTTGGTGAAATAGTCAATTTTGGTATTCCCCGTTCAATAATTTCAATAAATTCAGCAATTAGTTTACCTACACTCCAACCATCAAGAAGAACATGATGATGAGACCAAAGTATGTATTTATCTTTATCTAAATCAATGAAAGTACAGCGCATCAGGATTTTTCCAAAAGGTTCAGATAAATCAGCTTGTAAAATCTCATCTATCCCCTTCCCTTTTATAATCCTAAAATCGGCTTTAGACTCCTGGACAATTTGTATAAAGCCATTTTCTTCATAATCTATATTGACCCTTAATTGCGGATATTTTTGCCAAATATATTCATAAGCAGATTTTATAACTTCATAAGTTGGACATTTGTCTAATTTGAAAAGAAACTGCTCATGGTAAATATGTAATTGGTTTAAGGAAGACCAATCTTCCCAAATTAATTTCTGAGTTGCAGAAAGTGGATAAGTCCGTAAATTAGAATCTGGTAATAAATTACTAACGCCTCGATATTCAATTTTCCAATCCAAAATACTTTTTGAATTAATAAGGCTACTGAGATCAGAAAAATAACCATCACGCTGCAACCTTGAAAGTAACCGAATTGCCTGTATAGAATCTCCGCCATTTTCAAGGTAACTTAATTCGGGCTTTAAAGGGAAATCATGAATCTCTGGCCAGCATTTTTCAACTATTTCTGGCAGCTTATTTCTGCTTATCCCATTAAACTCCTTTAAGAGTGTATCAGAAAATGAAATTCCTTTATTGGTTCCTATGGTTTCGAGTAAATCGAATGTTTCTTTGAAAAGTAGATTTACGAATGTTTTAAAATTGGACGGCATCAACACTTGCAACTTGCTCAAGGATTCATCAATTTTGAAATTAATTAATGATTTCCTGTTAGCCTCGTGTTGATAGAAGTTTATTAATGAAGGCTGAAATTCAATTGCCGGTAAATTATTTAAATGTTGCCGAAAATTAGTCAAAACATTCTTGGCTGCATCACTCAGAATTTGTTCGTTGCAATCTGGAAGTGGAATATATTGGTTAACTAATTCTATAGAAACGTTTTCAAAAATATTTTTTAAACTAAACAACTTTGAAATACTTACGGCTAGTAAAAGTTGTGCGTTGTGACTATTCATTTTAGATAATCTAGACAAACTTTCAGGTAGCACTATATTTTCTGTTATTTGCTCTTCAGTGTAAAAGGATTCATATGAAAATTTTGGAATCATTTCCAAATAGGCTAACCAATATTCTTTATGATTCATTTCTTTTAATTCCACTTTATCGGGGAAAAGTCTGTTGAACATAAATAATCGGGGCGGATAGCTGGAATTTTAGGCTTATTGGTACAAACATTAATAGTGAGTAACATTAATTTTCTGCTAAAATCTTGAGTCGAAAAAGATGATCCGTGCACTAAATTTGGGTTAAATATTACAATCGACCCTTTAGGACCAGTTATTAGTTCATTTCCAAATTTAAGTTTGAATGCTTCAACTTCATATTGATTAAAATCAAAATTTAAATTATTCGAAGCCGAACCTTCCAAACTGTAGCCCTGTTTTGCAAATTCTTTTTCCCTTTCAAGAAAGTACTTTTGGCTCCCTGGTATAAAACTTAATGCGCCATTATCTTCATTTACATCATCCATAAATATTACTACATTCAACAGCCTATTATCAGCAATACCATCAAAAACATTCCAAAATGGGAAATCACGATGAAATGGCCAAACTGAACTTTCTATGGTGTTTTTGATATTTACTTTTGACTGATGAATATAAATATCTTCATTTGGATATATTTTTTTACAAATTTCTTGTATCGGCTTTTGTAGCTGAATCCATTCCTTGATATGGGTATCCCTATGAAACCCATAAAAGGATCTGATAGTTTCACCATCAGATTCATAAAACTTAACCGAATGTGCTGATCCCGTAATTTTGTTTTCAAGATCTTCCGTTATGGTAACGGTATAATTATCAAAAAATACAAATCCTCTCTCTAAATAATCCTTAAGGTTATTATTGTTCATTTTATAATTTTGAGAATATTTGGTTGGATTTAATATAATGGCTAGGTTTAAAATTTTTTATTATCAAAGTAAAAATAAATTTCTGATTTGAGGTATCAAATAGTTCTGAATAAATGTTATCTTTTAGTGTATAATTTCTTATCTCCGATGGCTCTTTTGTAAACCCAATACCCAACATTTTTAAATATGATTCTTTGAGAGAAAAATATTCAAAAATCAATTCCGGATTATGGGAAATATTCTGCCAGTCTTCATTATCAAATGCTATTCGTAAATCCTCTATACATTCTAATTCAATCTTTTCAAAATCAATTCCAATTGGTGAGTTTGAAATTCCAGTCCAAACATATCCATTGCAATGAGAAATTGAAATATGGTATTTCGGATAATTCTCAAGAAACGGCTTACCCAATTTATCTTTTTTGAATGCACACTGGCTCAGATTTTTATTTAAAAGTTCAATACAACTTTTATTTAATAATAATCTCGCCAACTGGCTTTCCATTCTTCGTTTAGGTTCTTTTATACTTTCACACCAATCGTCACTGAATTTAGACAATTCTGAATAATCAAATCTTGATATATGATCAAACTCTAAAAGGATAAAATTATTCATCAGAAAATTGAGGGTAATTGATTTTTCGGATCGAGATATTTTTTAAATACACCATACAGATTTTGATATCCTTCATCCTTAAATTTGATGAATCTATTTTTATGAATTCTTCCAATGCCGTGTTCTCCACTAATATGCCCTCCGTATTTTAAAAGAATTAAATCGAATTCGGAACTCATTAGTTCATTAAAAGGATTGAGATTATCATAGAATATATGAATATGCCAGTTACCATCACCAGCGTGGCCAAAAAAGATTGATTCAACATTATAATTATTTAAAAGAAATTTAAGCTCTGTAAGAATTTCTGAACTGTGGGCAACCGGAAAACTTATATCTAAATCAATAAACTTTTTATATTTCTGTAAATTTCGGCCAATATCCAAACGCTCATTTATATTTTGTGGAGGTATATTTTCAATTTTAAATTTTGAATTTCCAGGTGAAAACCGCATCCCTTTTTGCAAACCAAGCCAAATAACTGATTCATTTGCCCCTGAACTGAAGCGCAATGCATCTTGCTCAGCCATTTCCAAATAAATGGGATTATACTTTAAAAAATCACATACAGATGCAGAAAGTTTGGAAAAAGAAGTTGAAGAAATTCGATAAAGATCAATTGCGGGTAATCGTGTACATTGTAAAGTAATCTTATCTAAAAATCCGAGACTCCCTTCAGATCCGATGAGTAGTTTTGAGAAATCCGGTCCTTCCGATATTTTACTGCATTGTGAACCAAATTTCATTTTATCTCCTGAACAAGTTACTATATCAATTTCCCGAACAAAGTTTCCAATTTTACCATACCTCAAAGAGAACAGCCCCCCTCCATTACAAGCAATCATACCACCAATAGTTGCTTTCTCAAAACTTCCAGGCATAATTGGGAAATCCCAACCCTCTTTTTCCACAAAGTTTTTTATTTCAAACATGGTATTACCTGAAAAAGCGCTGAATAATCCAGATTTTTTATCGATCCAGTTTAATTTTTTATAATTGGAAAAATCAATATATAATTCATCGTGCAAAGGAACCGCAGCTCCACTCACTCCACTCAATCCAGCACCTATTCTATATTTTGAATTAGGATTTTTCTTTAAAAAACTGATCAGCTCTCCTACTTCAATTGGAGAACATCTATCTAACGGATTGCCCTTAATTCCAGAATGATCTTTAATTTCAGTCATTATTTAAATGATTCTCGAGAGCTTTAAATAACTGTTTAACATTGGTTGCCCCAAAGCCTTTATAACTATTTACACGTTGAATAAATTCATAAAAGAGCGTAGGCCGATCTCCAATAGGTTCTGTAAAAACTTGTAGAAGAATTTTATCTTCATCCTTTTCACACAGGATATTTGCTTTTCGTAGCATTTCTATGGGGAGTTCAGGAGCCTCTTTTTCGAGATCAATATAATATTTTTCAGGAACTTTAGTAAAAATAACTCCTTTAGATTTAAGTAATTCAACCGTCTGAATCAGATCATCAACTTCAAACGCAAGATGCTGAATTCCATTTCCAAAATGGCTATTTAAAAAAACATCTACCTGAGATTTTTTTTCTTTTTCAGGGAGCGGCTCTACAATTACTTTACTAAATTTTCCAATAGATGAATTTAATACAAACATCTTCATTCCAGAAAGGAGATTGGCAAAAAATTCTTCTCCTATCGTCTGAACCAATTGAAGATTTAATATATTACTGAGGTATTGATTCCAAAAATCTGCCTCATTTATTCTAACTACAGAAGCAAGATGGTCAATATTCTTGATAAAATTCTGACTGAAAGAATGTTCAATATTATTAAATCCTGCAAACGGCGCTACACAATTTTTACGTTCCACAAAACTTATTTCATTATCGTCAAACAGCTTTATGTTTATGCGAGCACTGTATTCATCGCCTACTTCTTCCTCTACGATTCCCGAAGTTAAAATTGCAGAACTTTTTTTTAGAAAGTCATAAGTACTATTAATTGAATCAACTTCAATACCAAATCTTTTAATTGAATTGCCATGTCTGTCAACAAAGGAAATTACATCATGAGCTGCAGGGTCTAATGCAGAAGTGATTAATATATTTGCATCTCCACTCTGCAACCAATAAGTTATTTCGTCCCCATACTTTCCTTTACTCTCCCTTATACCCTTCAAGGTAAAACCAAGTGCCATTTGGTGCCACCAAGCAACCATTTTAGCCATACCTACATAAATTTCTACAAATAATACTCCGTTGATCTTCATTATAAAATTATGCTATGAATTTGATTATTTTATTTAAAACCAAATCTAATTTTTCAGCATCGATATTAGCAATACAAAGCCTTAGTTGATTTTTATATCTCTTTTCTTGAGTAAACAATTCCATTGGAATTACCGCGATTTTTTCGTTTTCTAATAATTTTTCACAAAATGTGTAATCTGCATCTTTATCAAGGGCAATTGTACAAAAGAAACCACCATTATACGAAATATTAAATTTTCTGGTAATTTCTCTATTAGCAATTAATCTTTGCTTGATAGCATTTAACTGTTTTTTCAGACTATAGTTGTTCTCTTCTAACCATCTCTTTATGATAAACTGAGTAATACCAGAATTATTTAAACTAATATTAGACTTGGACCGAACAAACCCTGATTTTAAACTTTGTGGTATATAAATAAACGCTGTACGTAGTCCTGGAGCTAAAAATTTAGAAAATGAAACAGCATGAATAACATAATCACTATTAAGTGACAATAGCGAAGGAAATGAAACATCTAAATTAAAAGGCCTATAGGTAGCGTCGTCAAAAATGAAGAATTTATTTTTTTCAGCTATCTCAACTAACTTATTTCTGTCTTCAATTGAAATCGAATACCCTTCTGGATTTGAAAAATCTGACGATAAATAAAAAAGGCTACCTTCAGGTAATTTTTCTATTTGTTTGATCCAATTGACATTTTTTAATTTTTTTACCTTACATCCAAATGTTGCAGCCGCATCTTCAAAACCTGGATATGAAGGATCTAAGCAAGCTAAAGTACTGTTTCTAAACAAAGAAATAGTTAATGTTATTGCTTCTTGGACTCCATTAGAAATCACGATATTATCAGAATCAACAGTTAACCCTTCATTAACCTCTAAAAAAATAGAAGCAGCCTTTTGAATTAATCCAGTTGTATGATGATAGCCAATTAAGTCCTGGTTTGATATGATATTAAATCCAGCAAAATATTTTTCCAAATTTAGGTTTGGATATAGATCAAGTGGAGGTACTCCTGCACCTAAATTATATTTGATTTTTTTAGAAGCTAACTCATTTAAAAAATCATTTCTACTTTTCTGCATTTATAAACTCACTTTCAATTAATTCAATAATAAAAAATGCAAATAGGAAGGTTTAAGAAAGTTTAATTGCAATTCCTTTCTTGTAACAGTAACTATTTTTTTAATTTTTATTCAAATAGCCCTTTACCCACGGTTGATTAGCTAATAATGATTCCTCATCATCTAATTCTAATTCTAATAATTCATTAACAAATGATTTAATTTCATTAAAATCGCTGTATAGATTAACCCCGGTGCATTCCATATTTTCGAGAAAGATAATGCATTCATAAATTTTATCATCCTTGAAATAATAAGCATTTCCGTATTCAGATAATGTTGCCTCATCCCAAGAAGCTTCATCTTCGGCATCCTCAAAATTATAATAGGTATTCCATTCTCCAGATAAAGTTTCTCCTTCTACTTTCTCATGTATTAAAAAAGCATTTTCAATTAAATCCCGATAAAACCTTTCGTAATGTATTCCCGTTAAATGTTCCATTATTCAATTTTATATACGATAATAATATTTTTCTCAAATTTTTTTGAAAGTTAAATGATAATGTAGATAAATTTCCCCCTATTTTATCTCAAAATCTATAAAAGGAGGATATCTAATAACCTTCTGAAGGTTACGATGATGATTTTAAATAAAGATTTTATTGCCCAATTGCTTCCAATACCGTTGGGTGTGCCTCGGAAAAAATTGAATCTACGATAATTTGGATATTTTTATCTGCGGGACCGTCATTGATTACTACTAGATCGCATTTTTCTTTGTGTGGAAGTATAAAATTATTGTAAGCAGGCATAACATGATGCTTCCATTGATGTAAACTGCGTTTTTCTGGAATATTCCTTTCTGCCATATCTCTCTTTAATCTACGGTTGAAACACAAATCTGTATCACAATCAATAAAAATCCTGTAATCTAACAAGGCGTCTACTTTAGAAAACTCCATTACAAATAATCCCTCAACCAGTAAAATTGGTGCCGGTGATACAGTTTCTATCACTTCAGGTGCATCATAATGTTCAAACTGATACTTTTTAATCATTACCGGATGATATTCTATCAATTTCAACAAATCCTCATAAAACATTTCAGAATACAGTGCTGTAGGAAGATCATAGTTTGCCTCACCGTAATCGTCAATATGCTGCTCCTCCAAAGGTTTATAATAATCATCAAATCCGATAATGGTAATATTTTTTGAGAAAATCTCCTTCAGTCTATCTACATAATAACTCTTACCGGAACCCGATAAGCCGGTAACACCAATTATATAAGGTTGTATTTTAGTCATGAATTTTTTCTTTTATTTTCTCTCCATTCTCTGAATAAACCTGGGTTAACAACAACTTCCCATCGATATCATAATACTTCCAAAGCCCAATTTTATGACCGTCTTTATAAGCCCCTTCTCTTTGTCTGTAATGACTATTAATATTATATACCCAGTAACCTTCGGGAACGCCATTTTCATAATAACCTTGAGTTTCTATGGTGCGAATTCTTATATTTTTCTTAGTGTCTTTTATAATGGTATATTTCGTATGAAGACCATGAAGCAACCCATTTTTGTATGACTCCGCTAAAATGGTATCCATGAACTGATTGTAATTAACAAAAACACCCTCTTTTTTCCCATCTTTCCACATTCCAGTTTTGATTAAATCACAAGTAATGGCATCCCAACTTTTAGAAATACTATCCTGAGCACCGTGTTTAAAATAGCTTTCTTTTCCTGGACAGCCAGTTCTATGAAATTCATACCACCGACCGTGAACATATCCATTATCATCAAAATCAATCATAGATGCAATTTCGCCATTTTCATAATAGGTTTTATGTTGTTTAATAGGCGTACCTTCACTAAACCATCTTTCAGCTTGAACTTTACCAATTTGATAAAACTCTGTGCAAAGAGAATCTAACTTGCCGTGTACATAATAATTTTGGACCCTTAATTTGGATGAGGCAGTAAAAAATCCTTGATATAACCCATTAAATTCTTCATTTTCATCATACGTACCTTTGAATTCAAGCGATCCAAATTCGTCGTAGTATTCAAAAGGGCCATTCTTCTTTCCGTTTCTGAAGGTCTCTTTCTGCACCCAGAGTCCATCTGGGGATTGCAGCAAGTAAGCACCGTGCATTAATCCGTTTTTAAATGTCGCTTGACGCTTTATTGGCTTCATTCTATCTGCCGGATAATCATCTGGTACTGGCCAATATTCTGCGGCTCTTCCCGTATAGAACTGATTACCCAACCAAGCCTTTAAATAAGTCTTCTCTTTAATTTTTTCCTCTTTAAATTCAAGTTTTTCCCAAAGAGAGAATTTCATTTTTTGAGTTTGTGCTGATACTTCTTTGGTCATAAGTACAAAAGTGAATGCTAATGTTAGCAACACTTTAGCATGTTCCATTAATTTCCTATTTATATTATTTTTCCTCATCCGTTCTTTTCAAAAATCTTCATATTTATTTAACTCTGGAGCTCATTAAATATTCTATTACGTTTTAACAATATTTGAAATACAAATTTAGTTTTGATTGTTTAGTTTTGTAAAATATGTTCTTCACAACTATTCAAGCATATTGTTTATCAAAAACAGGGGTTGAAGAAACCTTCCCGTTTGATGAAACAACTGTTGTTTGGAAAGTTATGGGAAAAATGTTTTGTGTGGGTGACATTGAAGAATTTCAATCAATTGCCCTAAAATGCGATCCCGAAAGAAGCACTAAACTCAGAGAAGAATTCGAGCAAATCAAACCTGGATACCACATGAACAAAAAATTATGGAATTCCGTCTACTTAGAAGGGCTATCCATAGAAATGGTTTATGAACTTATTGATCATTCTTACGATCTTGTGGTGTCCAAACTATCAAAAACACTAAAATTAGAATTAGAAGAAATATGAAAAAATATATAAAAAGTATCTCAATCTTGTCTGCAGCGGTAGCTCTAACAGTATTGACCTCATTCTCATTCAATCAAAAATCCATGAATCAAAGCAAAAAAATAAAAATTGAAGATTTGGCCGATGGTATGTATGCAAACATGCAAACAACTAAAGGTAACATTTTATTGGAATTGTATTTCGATAAAACACCGTTAACCGTATGTAATTTTGTTGGCTTAGCAGAAGGGAAAATCCCTAATGAAGCAAAGCCAGAAGGAGAGCCATTTTATGATGGCCTTTCATTTCACAGAGTAATTAAAGACTTCATGATACAAGGTGGTGATCCAAAAGGTAATGGTTCTGGGGGACCAGGATATCGTTTTGTTGATGAATTCCACCCTGACCTAAAGCATACAGGTCCTGGTATTTTATCAATGGCAAATGCAGGACCAGGCACAAATGGGTCTCAGTTTTTCATAACTCATGTTGCAACACCATGGTTAGACGGCAAGCACACTGTATTTGGTAAAGTAATTGATGGTCAAGACGTAGTAGATGCCATTCAAGGTGGAGATAAAATTGAGAAGTTAGAAATCATTCGAAAAGGAGATGCAGCGAACAACTTCCAGGTTTCTAAAGAGGCATTTGACAAAATGAATGAAGAAATCACACGAAAGGCTATCGAGGAAGAGAAAGAAAGATTAGCAAATGCTAATAAAAACTTCAAAGAGATGGTAATGGAAGACTATCCTACCGCACAGTTTACTGAAAGCGGATTAGCTTATGTTGTTAATGAGAAAGGCCAGGGAGAGGCAGCTGTTCCAAGTAAATTTGTTCAAGTACATTACAGTGGTAAATTAGATAATGGTATGGAATTCGATAATTCTTACCGCAGAGGTCAACCTATTGAATTCCAGTTAGGAATAGGACAAGTAATTCCAGGTTGGGACGAAGGTATTGCACTAATGAATGTAGGTTCAAAGTATACCTTAATCATTCCATCTAAATTAGGTTATGGCGCACGCGGGGCAGGAGGAGTAATTCCACCTAATGCTACATTAATATTTGAAACCGAACTAGTTGGAGTTTCTGATAAGGCTAGCCAAAAGTAAAAATTGAACATTATTTTATAAAAAAAAGGCGTGCTTATCACGTCCTTTTTTTATGTATTTTTGATTGGCAATGGAATTTACGATTCCTTCATTTTTCATTCCTACGGGTTCGCAGCATTGCAATATTTGCGGAATTAACACAAACTTTTGGTTTATCCGAGGTCACAATAACGATGCTACTGTTAAATATAATATTATTGGTGGAGGAAGAAGAAAAGTAAATTGTCCGAATTGTTGTAGCTCTGACCGTGACCGATTGATTAAACTGTTCTTCGAAGATTTACCGCCCTCTGGAAATATACTGCACGTCGCTCCAGAAAAGGCACTCTTAAGAATCTTAAAAAACAAACCTAATATTCACCTCACGCAAATTGATAAAAAAGTAGGTTGGTATAAGTATATTTACGGTAGAGATGTGAAGGATGGTGACTTAACTGAGTTGCAATTTGAAAATGAGCAATTTGACTGGGTCATTGCCAATCATGTACTCGAGCATATTGAAAATGAAAATTTCGCAATAGAGGAAATTTACAGAGTTTTAAAACCTGATGGGAAGGCAATAATACAAATTCCTTTTAGTCGTAAAATAAAATCAACCATTGAAGCAAAACCAAACTGGAGTAAATCAGTAAAAGTGAAAAAATTAGGTCAAAAAGATCACGTTCGATTATATGGTTTAGACTTCCCAAATCGTTGGAATAAATTCAAGGTTAACATCTTAGAACCTAAAGATTCAAATATTGTGAAAAAACTAAATCTCAATGATCAAGAACCGGTAATTTTGCTATCAAAATCAAACTTTTTGCAAAAAATACAAAACTTTAATAGAAAGAGTTTTGAAAAAATTGTAAAAACTTAATTAAATTTACGAAATATTAACAACTCGTGTATGACACAAAAATACTTTCGTACTCTTTTATTGAGTTTATGTATTAATTCAATCTCACTATTTTCTCAAAACGTTGGAATCAATGAAACGGGCAGTTCTCCTGATGGTTCAGCAATGTTAGATATAAGTGCAACAAATAAGGGTGTTTTGATTCCCAGAATGTCTAGGGCACAAAAATTTTTAATCCCAAGCCCAGCAGATGGATTATTAATTTATCAAACAGACGATACTGTAGGTTTTTGGTATTATGAAAAGAACAATTGGGTGCCATTAATGAGGTCAATCACATTTGGAAAAGGGCTAACTGGAGGCTTCATACAGGGTAAAGGTGAAGTTGATATAAATAAGCCCGGAGTTACGGCAAATACTTACGGTACTGATGATGAATATCCAGTTCTTACGATTAACGACTACGGTCAAATAACTGTGGCAACAACAAAAAGATTTGTTGACAATGATACGCTTAACGAAATTCAAGAGATTTCGTTATCCAGCGACACTCTACTGTTAAGTAAAGATGGTGGTTTTGTGCATTTAAAAGGATTTTGGAGCACAGAAGGAAATTCAGGATTATCTTCAACAAAAAACTTTCTTGGAACTATAGATAACATACCCCTAAGGTTTAGAGTGAATGACAATTGGTACGGTGAATTAAATAATGCCAACAGTAATATTTCATTTGGATTAAACTCAAATAAAAATTCCTCCGGTTACTCAAATATTGCCATAGGAAGAGATGCATTAAGTTCTAATTCAGGGGGATATTACAATACCTGTGTAGGTTGGGAATCGATGTATGATAACAACACCGGTAATTACAATACTGCACTTGGAGCTAGAACTTTATATGATAACACCAACGGAAGTCATAATATAGCAATTGCGTATCAAGCTCTCAGTTCCAATACTTCAGGTAGTTATAATATTGGAATAGGTTTTAGGAGCTTATACGATAACACTTCTGGAACTTACAATGTAGGCGTGGGTATGTATACTCTCCAGAATAATATTTCTGGAATAATGAATGCAGCTGTAGGTTACAATACTCTTGGTGCTAATGTATATGGACATTATAATGCAGGACTCGGAAATTACGCATTGTATGCTAATAATTTAGGAAGAGGTAATGCATATGTTGGTTATGCGGCCGGTTATTACAACACAAGCGGCTATTACAACCAAGGAATAGGTTATTATGCCGGTTTCTACAATAGAACCGGATATTACAACGTATCAGTAGGATTTTACAATGGTCCTAATGCAACAAACCTAGACAATACTGCGGCTTTTGGAACGCAAACGACAACTACTGCTTCTGATCAAATTCGTGTAGGGAATAACTCCATTACTAGCATTGGTGGATCTGTTGCTTGGACCAACTTGTCTGATGGAAGATTTAAAAGAAACATAAGAAAAGATGTTAAAGGACTCGATTTCATCATGAAACTAGAGCCTGTTACATACAATTTCGATGTAAAGGCAATTGATAAGTTCCTAGGAATCCACAGCGATACAGTTATGTGGAAGTCAAAATACGACAAGGAAACCATTCGATACACTGGTTTAATTGCTCAAGAGGTTGAAAAAGTGGCTAATGAGGTTGGATTCGACTTTAGCGGTGTTGACAAACCAAAAAATGAAGGCGACTATTACGGCTTGCGTTACTCAGAATTTGTAATGCCATTAATTAAATCTGTTCAAGAGCAACAAGCACAAATTGAAGAACTTAAAGTTCAGAACCAAGAACTTCAAAATCAATTAAAAACAATTTTAGAACAACAAGAAAAATTGTTAAAACAAATTGAATTAACGCGTTAATTAATTCCATGTTAAGGTCATTTGCATTTGGCATTTTTTCGCTAATCTCTTTACAAATCGTTGCTCAAGGATTAGTTCAACATGATGGGTATATCGTTACCCAGCCTGGATCTCATATTATTATAAAAGGTAATAATGGGAATTACATCGCAAAAAAAGACGCTAAAATAAAAATGCAACCCAACTCAACCATTAAATTAGATGGTAATTGGATCAATGATGCAAATACTGGTGTATTTACAACAAATGATGGCAAGGTTGAAATTACAAATACAAATGGTGAGATTAAGGGTAAAACTACTACATCATTTCCCGATTTAACATTAAGCGGAAATGGAACAATCGCTTTAATGGTTCCAACTCTTGTAGGTGGAGGACATAATGGAGGTGGATTGGGTAGATTACGTTTGAATGATACAAAATTAAAACTCCAGGGAAGAACTTTAATAATTAATAACGAACAGTCCAATGCTTTGACCTATACCAGTAACGGTGGTGTTATTTCAGAAAGTAATTCAAGTCTTGGATATGGACGTATTCAGTGGAATCTACGAACTGGGAATGGAGGTCCTGTTTATGTTTTCCCGTTCCTTAACGCCAGTAACGAGCAAATATTATCACTCGTTACAGTTAATACTCCCGGATCTAATACCTCGGACTCTGGATTTATTGCTCTATCTACCTATCCTACTGTTGATCAACCTGTGCCTAACAATAGACCTTTACCAATAGGAGTTTTCCATACGGATAACGAGTGCGAGGGTGAAAATTCGAAGCGTTTTATAAATAGATATTGGATCTTAGAACAGAATGGTTATTCAGTGAAACCTGATGTAAGCATAGATTTACAATACTCTACAACAGACCATAGTGGATCAAATGATGATATTGATGAAAATCATCTTGGTTTACTCAGATGGGATGCGACACAATCAAAGTGGGAATATCCTTTGCGCGGTGATTTAGATCCATCGAATAATAGAATTTCATACAGAGCTAGAAAAAACTTTGATGGTATTTGGACTTTATCAGATACTACCCCATTCCCAAAAGCACAATTCACTGTAGTAGGCGATTGCCAGAAAGACAGTATCATTTTTACTGATCAATCAAATCAAACTACAGACAAAATAATTCAATGGCTTTGGGATTTTGGAGATAACAGCTATTCTAGTAAGCAGAGTCCAGTACACTTTTATCAAACTTACGGAACAATGGATGTTAAGTTTACTATAAGATCTCAGGCAGGTTGTTTAGATTCAGCTGAAAAAAGAATTTTAGTAAATGCGGCTCCTGTAGCAAACTATCTAATATTTGACACTTGCGAGAATGCTACAGTTAAGTTAGAATCAAAAAGCTGGCCTGGTGCGGGGTTCATAACATCGGAGAATTGGGACTTTGGCATGGGAGGTACGAGCGTACAGGGTAAAACTGCTAGTTATTATTATGGTGCTGTAGGCTTACCAGATATTAGATTAATTGTATACAATTCCAAAGGTTGTAAGGATACGATGCTCAGAAACGTCTACATAGCACCTAAACCATATGCTTATGTTGATTATAAAAATGATTGTCAATATACCCCCATATTTTTTGACAATGGCGCAACTGCTGGTGGAGGTACAATAATTTCCTACCAATGGGATTTTGGAAATGGAGTAAGGAGTTCAAATCTAACAGAAACAGTGGCGTTCACTGATTTTGGAACTTTCCCAATACAATTTATTGTTGAAAACAGTTATGGTTGTAAAGATACATCGCTTACCAACCTTGAAGTTTACCCTCGAGCTATCGCTAAATTTGATTACAGTCCTCAACAACCTAGAATGTTAGAAGACGTTAAGTTTATTAACCAGTCTGAATACGATGAAATTTGGGATTGGGATTTTGGTGATACCTATTTTTCAAATTTAGAAAGTCCTACTCATCAATTTCCAACTCATGATGTTTATCGCGTTCGTTTAATTGCAAATACACAATATGGTTGTGATGACACTACCTTTAAAGATATTACCGTAAAATCTATTCCATTATACTGGTTTGCCAATGCCTTTAGTCCTGCAAACTCCGAAGGAAAAAATGATGACTTCGGGTTGGTTACACCTTTAAGAATTACAGACTATAAAATAAGTATTTATAATCGTTGGGGACAATTGGTATTTACTACTACAGATATAAACAAGAAATGGGATGGGAAGTTCAACGATGAATTCTGCCCCGCAGGTCAATATATTTACTGTAGTACATTCAAAAGCCCTGAGAACGATATTCAAGTATATGAAGGCAGCATTATGCTTCTTCGTTAGATTCTGTTTGCAATAGATCGATTTGATTTCGGTTAAGAGTTAACCAGCCGCGTTGTTCCATTTTCTTTAGAAGTCTGGAAACTACTTCTCTAGAGGTATTCAAATCATTAGCAATTGCCTGATGTGATAAGTGTAATTTGTTGGATTTGTTATGGATTGCTTCTCGTTTTAAGTAAAACTCCAGCCTTTCATCCATACTGCGGAATGCAACACTGTCTAGAACCGTCAATACTTCTTCAAAACGATTCCTGTATGAATTAATTACATATTCCTGCCAAGTCCGATGAACTCTCATCCACTCACTTACTTTTTCAATAGGTATTAATAATAATTCTGAATCTTCCACGGCCACCCCCATAATTTGACTTTCTTCTTGAAATCGCATACATGAAAGGCTCATTGAACATGCCTGTCCAGGATCTAAATAATAAAGTAAGAACTCCCCTCCTTCATCACCCTCTCTATAAATTTTCACAGCGCCTCTAATTACAACGATTGCGTAAGTAAGACTTTGCCCCGTCTTTAAAATTGCATCTCCGCTTTCAACTTCCTTAACAAAACCAAACTCTGAAATATCATTAATTAACTCATTATCAAAGTCTGGAAATTTACCTTTTAGTTGTTCCGCACTTATTCTCATTAATTTCGAAAATATGCCGAAAACACTTAATTACAAAATAAGTATTGTCACAAAATGATACCCTGAAATACGAGTAAAATCCCTTAATATAACTATTTTTGTGATACATTAAAATCACTTCAAACTATGAAAAAAATTCTATTAGGCGTAAGTTTAGTGCTTAGTTTTTGGTTTGTATCTTGTAAAAAGTCTGATGTTGACTTTAACAAATATCAAGATATTACCATTAACCCTGAAATTCTTACACCACTGGCCCAAGCAAAAGTAGTTGCCCGTGATTTGTTAAAGCAAGACTCTATCATTAAGTACGACCCAAATGGCTTAATCCGACTTACATTTAAGCAAGACTCTGTGTTTAATTTAATCGCAGATAGTATTTTAAAGGATGTTTCTTTAGGCACAAGCACTACAACATTTTCAATTGGTGAATTAGATTTTGCAGGACAAAATCAGTCTATTAAAGTTTCACTTCAAGAAATGTCTGCAAATACAGATCCGGCAACACAAGCGGCATTGCAACTTTCTGATGGTACAAATGATACTTTCCCAGCAGTTTCTAGCTCAATATCTGCTATTACAAATTTGACCCCTAGTACGGAATATGAAAGTTTAAAAATATCAAATGGCTTTATTGTTTTTAGTGTAAGAAACGGGCTACCCACCGAATTGAGCAGTTTCTCACTATCCATCTATGACAATCTCCCTACTCAACAGTTATTGGGAACCATAAATATTTCTAGTCTGCCTCCAGGTGCAACGGCCAAAGACAGTATAAACATTACAGGAAAAACATTGAGTAACGAACTCAGCTATAGCATTCCTTCAATTGAATTATCAAAAAGCAGCAACGAAGTTCCTATTAATCTCCAAGATGTAATACAAATTGAGGTTGCATTTAGCCAGCTTAAATGTATTGGTGGGCGAGCAAAATTACCGTCGCAAACACTTGCAGTAAATAATATGAGTCTTGATGTAAGCGCCCCTAATAGTGATATAAGATTGAAAAATATTGAATTGGGTTTGGCAAATATTGATGTTAAAATCAATTCATCACTACCTACAGCAGTAAATTTAAAACTTACGCTTACCGATGCCACCCAAGGAGGAAGTCCACTGGGCCCTCAAAACATTAGTGCACCAATAGGAAATTCCCAAAGTCAAATAGATCTAAGTAATACCAGTATAAATTTAGGTTCAGACCCTACTCAAGAATATAATGTTTTCAGAGCAGATATTGTAACCGAGGTTCAAGCCTCTAGTGGAATGGTTGACTTTGATTCTTCAGATAAAATTGAAATTGAATTTATTCCTAGTACAATGGAATTTAGTTATGTAGATGGATATCTGGGGCAAAAAACATACGATATTGCTATCGAAGACCTGGATGTTAGCCAATTGGCTCAACTTGGGAATGGAATCCGCATGGAAAATCCTAGAATGCATATATATGTTACCAATTCATTTGGAATTCCAATACTTGTAGAAATTAATATTACATCAAAAGATGAAGAAAACAATACGCTTCCTATGAATGTACAGGATATGAATTTCCCTTATCCGTCTATCGCTGAACGAGGAACTGAGAAAAGTGCAACTTTCACCATAGACAAAACTAATTCTGATATTGTAGACTGTCTGGGTATGCCTGCTACTTCATTCGAGATTAATGCTACAGCAACGATGAATCCAGATGGATTTATAGGGGTTTATGAAAATCATGTTGAAAATACTAGTGGGATAGTTTTAGGATTTGACGCCGATATACCCATTACATTTAGTGCAAACAACTTCAGTTATACTGATACTGTTGAAATTGGAGAAACCCTGCTCGACAGTACATTCCAATTATTAGAATTAAGTATCAAAACTATAAACGGATTTCCATTAGGTGGAACTATAGATTTGATGTTTATGGATGAAAATTATGTTGTAATAGACTCTTTAAAGGATGTTACACTGCTTCAATCGGGTATTTGCGATGCAAATGGTAGAGTAACACAGAAATCAACCTATTTATCCGAGGTATTAATGAATGAAGATTTTCTTAAAAATTTAAGAAATGGGAATGCCAACCAACTGGGAATTACTACAAAATTTGATACGTACAACAGCGGTACACAGCCAGTAAGTATATACACAGATACTCGACTGGATGTTATTCTTGCTTTCCGAGCAAAAGCTAAATTCAAATTAAACGCACAATAAACAACTCAAATATTAAAGTCATGAAAAAAATTGCATTATTATCTACAGTTTTGGGTTGTTTCAGCGCCTCTCTATTAGCACAAAACCCTTTTACTTATAACAACAGGCATTTATCTCAATCACATTTAGAAAACCCAGCATTTTTACCTCAGTATCGATTTACCCTTGGGCTAACGCGTCTAGATCAAGCAGTTACGCTATCCGGAATTACGCTGAGTTCTTTATTTGATGCAAACGAGACTCCATTAGAAACTGCAACCCGAATTATTAAAGACAAGGATAAACAAATGGGGTTTGATGTTACGCAACAAACCGATATATTCCATTTAGGATACCGTAGTGCTCAATCTTATGTTGCTTTAAATTCTTCCTTGGTAACGGAAGGAGCAATCCTTATTCCTAAAGATTTAATGGGATTAGCATTCTTAGGGAATGCAGCATTTATTGAAGATGATTGTGAATTAGATTTTAGCGGTACTCAATTCCGTTCGTATTTGCAGAATACAATTTCTTACGGTCGTTTTATAAGCCATAATTTAAGCGTTGGTGCTAGTTTTTCTTTACTTAATGGCTTTGCTAATGTTAATCTAGAAGATGCGAACATTATTATTAATACTGATACTGGCGTTGCGAGCATCTATCAAATGGAAATTCAAAGCTCTTTAAAAGGGCAAGCATCGCTTTTTGGTATTGATATAGAAAACTACCTTAACGATTCAAATGCAGATTTGAATCAATTGATTCAAGATAATTTTTCAAATGCATTAAAGTACAACAAAGGATATAAAGTAAATCTAGGTGCCGTGTATCGTTTAAATGAAAAAATCAGAATTTCAGGATCTATAGGCAACTTAGGAAGTATGACATGGGATTGGGGAGCACAAGAAATTAGTTTACCCACTTCTTCCTGGAAATGGACTGGTTTAGATACGAATCAGATTGAAGATATTCAGAATTTACAAATTATTGATACCTTAATGTCTGTTTTTGACATACAATCAAGCAAAGCAGAATCCTACACCACAGCATTTAAACCCAGATACACACTTGGCCTTGAGTACTTCCTATTACCAAGAACATATGTTCAGTTAGTTGGAGGTTACGGTTATGGGGTAACCGGTGATAAAAGTTTTGTAAGCACGTCATTCCACCAAGAATTAGGTGAATTTGTTGATTTGCGTGTTAATTACACCTATTACGACTTCAATACTCCTGTTCAAAGGCTTGGCTTAGGGACTAGTTTAAATCTTGGGCCCATGCAAATCTGGGCAAGTGTAAATGATATACTCGGGGTAATGGATCTTGGAAAAGCATCTACCGCATCTGGGGCTTTGGGATTAAACATTAATATTGGTACTTGGAAGGACCGTGATAATGATATGGTTCCTGACAAGAGAGATAGTTGTTACCGAACATTTGGCTCTGTCACAAATAATGGTTGTCCTTTAGGATTTTTGGGAGAATCAATGAATTATGAAGAAGAAGGTATTGAAACTGAAGACGCTGAAGAAATAAAAGAGGAAGTTGAAGCAGAGAAAGTAAAGGATGATCCTGCTGTTGAAGAAGCAACTGAAACAATGTCTGCAACAACTGAGAAAACTTCAAAAATATTAGAATCAGAAACATCTGAAGCGCCTATCGCAATTGAAACCCTTTCAAAAAGCTCAAATGATTCAACCTTAATGGAGGCAAAATCTGATGAAGTAGAAGTTGCTGCGGCAAGTACGAAAACCAAAGCTACACTGCCTAAAGTTGAAAATAATACCAACACATCAAAACCTATTATTAAGAAGAAAAACGCACAATCCGTAATTGATAGAATGACGGAAATAATGAAGAACTAATCTTTCATCATTTTAAGGATATTATCACCAAGCCGGGGCAGTATTATTGCAGTCTCGGCTTGTTCATTTTTTATACCTTTTATCACCTTTAATGGTTTCCCAAGTGGTTCATCGCTCAAATCGAATGTTCCATAGTGCATTGGAACCAAATAATCTGCTTCCATATCCTTAAATGCTTGATAGGCTTTTGCTGGTGAAGTATGATTAGACTCCATGAACCATTCGGGTTCATAAGCACCAATACCTAAAACTGCTAAATTGATTTCAGGGAACCATTTCTTCAAATCAGCATAATGACTACCATATCCTGAATCACCACCGAAGTAAATAGTTTTACCTCCTATTTTTAATAAAAAAGCGCCCCATAAACGCTTATTTGTATCTCCAACAGATCGTTTACACCAATGTCTGGTAGGTAAGAAATATAATTCAAACCCTTCTGTAATATACTTTTGATACCAACCCGCCGTTTGGCCTTTTGCACCCTTTAAGAATCCCGACAAAATTTTAGCCATACTCAATCCCGTAAAATATTGAATATTCGGATTTAACTTTTTTAGTTTTCTTAAACTGGTTTTGTCCAAATGGTCCCTGTGATCATGTGAAATTAAAATGTAATCTATTCCCTTTAACTTTTCTATTTCTATGGGAAACGGTGATTCCCTTTTTACCACTGTAGCCTTATTAAAAACAGGATCTGTAATAAGGGTTTTACCACCCAATCTAATGAGAAAAGTCGCATGTCCTAACCAAAATATTCCTTCCTGTGTTGAATCTAAAAAATCAGACCAATCATCACTAACAGGTAGTTGAAACGTATCTATTTTCTTTTCAGCATCGTACGGATTCTTCTTTTTTTTCCATTTCCAAACCAAAGAAAATGAATGATTCATTGGAAATTCGTGATTTACGTATCTACCATCTTTTAAGGGATTACCATTCCATGCAGTATCCTTTCCTGGCATCCAACTTAATCCAGGGTTATAAGTTGGTAATTGAGATTTGACCATTATTGTTTGTAATGCTAATAATAATATGATGATTTTAGATGCTCTCATCTTGAGAAACAGTTTCGGCCTTACCCATTTTAGATTTCCATTCTCCCAATTCATACAATGCTTGAAAAACATCCGTTATTCCTCTAACATCAATTATAAAAGCCTTATCTGTTTGTTTTGCATTGTACTTCTTGGGCTCAGTTGCCACCAATTGAATTAAATGCTGAAATGCTTCAGACTGATATATTGCTGCATTTTGTTCTCCAGGAAAGAAACAACGCATTTTAGATTGAAGTAAAGCCACTTTTTCTAACCCTAATGATTTGGCTAACCATTTTAAACGGATAGAATCGGCCAATGCCAAAACCTGTTGTGGGGGATTCCCAAATCTATCCTTTAATTCAGAGATAAAATCTCTTAATCCTAATTCTGTTTCAATATTTGAGAGTTCTGAATATAAACTTATACGTTCTGAAGTTTGGGTAACGTAATCAGAAGGAATTAAAATTTCATAATGTGTATCTATTTGGCAATCTCTACTTTCAATAGACTCTGCCGTTTCTTCAAAAACTTCAGTAAACTCCTCTTGTTTTAGCTCCCGCAGCGCCTCATCTAGGATTTTATGGTACATATCAAAACCCATATCTGCAATAAAACCACTTTGCTCTGCACCTAGTAAGTTTCCAGCACCACGAATATCTAAATCTCGCATAGCCACTTGAAATCCACTACCCAATTCAGAGTATTCCTCTAAAGTTCTTAATCTTTTCCTAGAATCTTCAGGTAAGGTAGAAATAGGTGGAGATAGCAAATAACAATATGCTTTTGTATTTGAACGCCCTACTCTACCGCGCATTTGATGTAAGTCAGACAACCCAAACATATGGGCATTGTTTATGATTATCGTATTTGCATTCGGGATATCTAAACCACTTTCAATAATACTTGTAGCTACGAGGACATCAAATTCTCCTTCAATAAACTTCACCATAACATCCTCTAAATCACTACCTTCCATTTGTCCATGCCCCACACAAACTCTGGCTTCGGGGACTTCCTCGCCAATAATTCGGGCTAATTCATGAATATCTCTGATCCTGTTATGTACTACAAATACTTGTCCACCGCGATTTATCTCATGTAATACAGCTTCGCCAATAAATGATTTATTAAAGACGGCTAATTCCGTATGAACCGGCTGCCTATTGGGTGGAGGAGTATTAATAATACTTAAATCTCTAGCCCCCATCAAACTGAAGTGAAGCGTTCTCGGAATGGGTGTTGCAGTTAAGGTTAAAGTATCTACATTAACCCTAAATTGCTTCAACTTTTCTTTTGCGCCTACCCCAAACTTCTGCTCTTCATCAATAATCAGCAATCCTAAATCCTTAAATTCAATATCTTTTCCAATGAGTCTATGTGTTCCTATAACCACATCTATATCGCCGGATTTTAATTTCTTTATTACCTCTTTTTGTTCTTTGGCAGATTTAAACCTATTGAGGTAATCAATATTTACTGGAAAGCCGGAATATCTCTTTTTAAATGTTCGGTAATGTTGTTGTGCCAGAATTGTAGTAGGTACCAATACTGCAACTTGTTTGGAATCGCAAACCGATTTAAATGCAGCGCGCATTGCCACCTCAGTTTTACCAAAGCCCACATCTCCACAAACCAAACGGTCCATAGGAGTTTCATTTTCCATATCCGCTTTTACGGCGTCTACCGCCTTGGCTTGATCGGGTGTATCCTCATAAAAGAAAGAAGCTTCTAACTCCAACTGCAAATAATTATCTGGTTGGAATGCAAAGCCTTTTTCTTTCTTCCTTTGTGCATAGAGTTTAATCAACTCTCTAGCAATATCTTTAACCTTGCGCTTGGTATTTTTTTTCTGCTTATCCCATGTACCCGATCCCAACTTATGAAGACTGGGCTCTGTTCCATCTTTACCGGAATACTTACTGATTTTGTGTAAGCTGTTTACCGATACATAAAGCAAATCATTGTCTCTATACACAATTCGGAGTACTTCCTGTGCCACTCCGTTTACTTCCATCTTTTCTAATCCTGCAAATTTGCCAATCCCATGATCAATGTGGGTGATGTAATCCCCGGGCTGTAAATGCCTTAATTCACGAAGAGTTAAGGATGCAGTTCCAGTATATCTTTGTCTCGATTTAGGTTTATAATATTTATCAAATAGTTGGTGCTCAGTGAGGAAGGCAATTTTATGATCAAAATCCACAAACCCACCCGATAATCCCACATAAACAGGCTCAAAAGCTTGCTCTAATTCCTGATCTTTAAGCAAAACCTGTAAACGTTCAATTTGCTTTGAATTATCAGAAAAAACCCAAGTCTCAAATCCCTTTTGAGAATTTTCCGACATCCAAGCTTTTAACATTTCAATGTGTCGTTTGAATATCGGTTGCGGCTCTTGTTGAAAATTGATTGTATCGTGTTTCTCTGCTGGACGATCACCACCAAAGAATACATTTTTAAATGATTCCAACCCCTCCATCCACTCTTTTGGGGTCATCCAAGTTGCCTTTGGATGAAGCGATTCTGAATCTGTCTGTAGATCTTTATCATTTACATAGGATTGCAAATTTTGCTCCCATGCTTTTGCCAAGTTCTCTAACTGCAAAGTTCTTTCCGTTAAGAAAAGTAGCGTGTCATCATTAAGATATTGGAAAACTGGAATTTTCTTTGTGCTTCTATTTCCTTCACCACCCGAAAGTTTTGGAACCAATGAAAATTGCGCCATCTCCTTGGTGGACCTCTGAGTATTCACATCAAAAGACCTAATACTTTCAATGATATCCCCATCTAACTCCATTCGAAAAGGTTCTTCATGAGCAAATGAAAATAGATCAATAATTCCACCACGAATACTAAACTGCCCGGGTTCAAAAACAAAATCTTCACGTTCAAATCCATTATCGTATAAAAACTCAGACAGAAAATCCACGTCTAAATTTTGCCCTTTGAAAATCTCAAAGGTGTTACTGCTCAATTGTTCTTCGTCTACTACTAGCTCTGCTAATGCCTCCGTATAAGTAACAATTATTCGTTGGTTATTTTTTCTTAAAGCACTTAATGTTTCAAGACGTTCCTGAACTCCCATCGCATGCTCCCTTGATGTAGAAAATGCTTTTAAAAATGAACTAGGAAGAAAATAAATTGTTTGGCCCGTTAACCAACTTTCTAAATCAGACTTAAAATACTGAGCTTCTTCTTTATTACTTAAACATACAAGAATTGGTCTCTGATTTGCGGCAAACGACAAAGAAACCTGTAAGGATGCCGATGCACCACATAAGCCATGTAAATAAAGAGCGGATTTTGAATTAAGAGACTTCAAATAATCCTTAGAAACTCCCGAATCCAGAAGCCGTTGGATAATATCTCTAGTATTCATTTACAAAAATTCAGTTGGGGCATTTAATTCCCAACAATTGAATCAATTTTTAGTTTGATTTACGCGCTATTGCCTTTTTAGCTGCCTCAATAATATTTGGCGTGTCTAGACCATACTTTACTAACAATTCATCAGGAGTACCACTTTCACCAAATGAGTCTTTTACTGCAACCATTTCCAATGGACTTGGCAGATTTTTGCCCAACACCTGAGCAATTGAATCTCCTAAACCACCGTTCATTTGATGTTCCTCTGCACTTACAGCACAACCTGTTTTTGAAACAGATTCAATAATTGCTTTTTCATCTAACGGTTTAATAGTATGTATATTGATTACCTCTGCACTGATTCCCATTTTTTCTAACTCAATACCGGCCTCAATAGCCTTCCAAACCATATGTCCTGTAGCAAAAATACTCACATCGGTACCTGGGCTTAACATCAATGCTTTACCTATTTCAAACTGAGCATCTTCAGGAATAAAAACGGGCCACTTGGGTCTTCCAAAACGCAAATAAACAGGTCCCTTATGCTCTGCAATTGCTATTGTTGCTTGTTTGGTTTGGTTATAATCGCAAGGGTTAATCACTGTCATTCCTGGCAACATCTTCATTAACCCAATATCCTCAAGAATCTGATGAGTTGCTCCGTCCTCACCTAAAGTAAGCCCAGCGTGCGATGCACAAATTTTTACGTTTGCCCCGCTGTAGGCAATACTCTGACGGATTTGATCGTACACACGACCCGTAGAAAAGTTAGCAAAAGTTCCAGTAAAAGGAATTTTTCCGGCTAATGCCATCCCGGCTGCTACACCCATCATATTTGCTTCTGCTATACCCGCTTGAAAAAATCTATTTGGAAATTCTTTCTCAAAGTGATGCATTGTTAATGACCCAGTAAGATCTGCACACATCGCCACTACATCTGCATTATTTTTACCAAGTTCTAATAGTCCTGCGCCAAAGCCGCTACGAGTGTCTTTCTTTCCGGTTACTTCAAATGATTTCATTTATATTGCCAATTTTGTATTAAGTCCTGATTTTATAGAAATTTGAGTTTTCTTGCTGTATAATGTTCTTGTCTCTCCCTTTTTCCTGTATACTAACTCGTAGTTACCAGGCTGAAAATAAAGATCGTGATTACCTCTAGTTTCGGGTAAATCTGCAACCCATTCATAGGTATTATCTTCCTTTTGCAAGAATATAGACCCTTTTACATCACCCTTCATTGCGAGTTGTAATAATCCAGGGCCAGGGACATCCAATGTAGTAGTATTATTTTGGGAGATGTTGATGTTTTTAAACACCATTCGTGGAGTAGTGAGTACTTCCACATCGTAAAACCCTGTTAAATATCTTTGAGGACGGTTAAACGATTGATCATACAGAACATCACAAGAACCCTTTTTCTTTACGATAGCCTTCAACCAGGGATAGGCCATATTCCCTGAAATTTTCAAATACAAATCTCCACGTGCAGCGTCAACTGCGATCGTATTATGCATTCCGCCAATTAAACTAATATTTTCTTTACGTATTGGAGGTAATGTATGCACCAACATATCATACTGACGCATAGGATCTAAATAAATGGTATCTGGTAAACCCCGGCCATTCATGGTATGCATAAAATGCTCCACTCTCTCACTACTTGTTCTATCAAAAAAGGTCACTGCAGCGTCTGTTTCTGTTGGTCTACCTTGCTCATCTAATAAATTAATTTGGGCTGATGTGTTATTCAATACTTGAGAGATAATCACTCCCATTACCTTATTAAATTCAGGTGCAGTTTCTGCATTATAATATTTTCCTGCACAAGAATAAATCTTTTTAAAGGCATTAGCGTCAGTACCTAAACCCACTATAAAAGGCCTTAAAATTATTCCCTTTTCTTGCAATACTTTACTAACCTCACAAGGATCCCCAGGGCATTCTTCCACCCCGTCAGTTACAAGAATTACAACGTTACGAGCATTATCATCTGCTGGAAAATCTTGCTCTGTTGCTAATAATGATTGAGTAATCGAGGTATACCCTAAAGGGCGAATAGACTTCATTTTACTCCGGAACATTTTGTGATTGTATGGTCCAAATGGGATTTCTAACTTGGTATCATTACAATCTTGCAGCACGTTTCTTTTGGTGTGACCAAAGACTCTCAAGCCAATTTCAACATCTTTCACTGCACGAAGGCTATCTACAATTTTTGTAATTAATTCACCAGCTATTTCCCAGCGACTGCCCTTTGTCATTGGAGTAAGCATACTGCCGCTTCCATCAACCAGAAATAATATACGTGTTTTCTTACCCGGAAAAGCATATGGAATTTGTGCCGTACTTTTAATTGAAAAAAGTAGAGCTAATCCAATGGTTAATAATGCTCTCATAGGGTAAAGATACAATTTTTAATAATCTCCGTATGGAGTTTCAGGCAATTGTCTTAATGCTTCGGCTAACTGCTCATCATTTGGAGCCTTTCCGTGCCATGCGTGTGTCCCCATCATAAAGTCTACACCCTGACCCATTTCGGTTTTCATTATTATTATTATTGGTTTCCCTCCGCCCAATTTGGCTTGCGCCTGAGGTACGACTTCATGAATGCTATCGTAGTTGTTACCATCCATTTCCAAAACTTCCCAACCAAAAGCTAAAAATTTAGATTTCAATTCAGTTATTCCCATCACTTCGCCAGTAGAACCATCTATTTGTTGTTGATTAAAATCAACCGCAACAATCATGTTATCTACCTTGTTATGGGCAGCGAACATAACCGCCTCCCATACCTGACCTTCTTGTAATTCTCCGTCACCGGTTAATACCCAAACAGTACTTGGGTCATTATCTAATTTTTTTTCAAGCGCAAATCCAGTTGCCACACTCATGCCTTGCCCCAGTGAACCGGTAGCTACGCGAACTCCAGGTAATCCTTCATGCGTAGTGGGATGACCTTGCAAACGGGTATTTATTTTTCTAAAAGTTGAAAGTTCTGAAATTTCAAAATACCCAGAACGAGCCAAAACAGAATAGAACACAGGCGAAATATGGCCATTACTCATAACAAAAACATCTTGCCCTTTTCCATGGCCGGTAAAATTGTTGGGATCATGTTTCATGTATTCGAAATACAAACTAGTAAGGTAATCCGCACATCCAAGTGATCCACCGGGATGACCGCTATTTACGGCATGAACCATACGTAAAATATCGCGACGTACCTGACGAGCGATTACTGGCAATTCAGAAACTGAAGACATGCCACAAAGGTAGGTTCACAAACAAGGGGTTTATGAACAATTTATTAATAAATTTTATCCAGTATATTTATTTTCAAACGGCTTCAATCCTGGACCTGAACTCATCAAAAGCAACACCTTTCTTTCCTCACCCAACATTAATTCATCTACAAATTCCGATAAATCTTTGAAATTATCAAAGGCTTTTACTCCTGTTCTAGACTGAACAATTTCTTTCGTTGGTATTTCCATCTTTTTCTGTTCAAACACATGAGGATTAAACAAAACCATAGCATGTTCAGTAGCATCCATAGTATTTGCATATTGAGCCATGAATTCCGGATTTAAACTAGAAAAAGTATGCAATTCAAGAATTGCAATTGTTTTACAATCAGGGAACTGATTTGTAACCGCGTTTACGGTTGCTTTTACCTTGCTCGGAGCATGGGCAAAATCCCTAAATACTTTTAAATTTTGTGCTTCCCCCATCAGTTCTAATCTTCTTGCTGTTCCCGGGAAATTCGCTAAAGCCTCCCATGCATCGCGTTCTTCCATGCCCAATTGAACTGCAAGTGAAACCGCACCGGTTGCATTTTGAACATTATGCTCCCCAAAAAATGGTAAATAAATATTCGAATTATTATATGCTACAGCAACTCCGTCATTCAATACAGACCATGCATGTGCCTTGTACGGAATCACATTGCTTCTACCTTTTTGAAATTCTCTAAAAAACTCATCATCCTCAAAAAAGAAACACTTTTTTTCTACTGTATTAAGGAATTCATGAAAAGTTTGTTTGTAGGATTCAAAAGTCGGAAATACATTAATGTGATCCCAAGCAATGCCTGTAACCATTGCAAAATGTGGCTTGTAATGTAAAAATTTCGACCTTAAATCTAGGGGTGAAGATAAATACTCGTCACCCTCAATAATTATTATTGGCGCATCACTCAACTTCACCATTCTTTCATAACCTGCTATTTGCGATCCTACCACATAATCAAATTTGATATGATCATGCTCGAGCATGTGCATTAACATCGCGGTGGAAGTGGTTTTTCCATGACTACCTGCAATTACAACTCTAGTCTTATTCTTGGAATGTTCAGCAACATACTGGGGGAAGGACATTATGGTTAATCCCAATTCTTTTGCCTTTAATAATTCGGGATTATCAATACGAGCATGCATTCCCAAAATAACAATATCCATTGAACTGTCTAACTTTTCGGTATACCAGCCCATTTTTTCAGGTGCTATGCCCGCTGCAATTAAGCGAGAAAGTGCGGGGTCGAAAATTTCATCGTCACTTCCAGTAACAGAATGTCCCTGCGCTAAGAGTTCCAAAGCCAAGTTATGCATGATTGCACCGCCAATTGCAATGAAGTGAATTTTCGACATATTACGAAAGTAACAAGCAATTGCCTAACCTAGAGAATTATTGCTGTATTTTTTTGTAGTTTTGCAGTAAATTTCGAGATTCATGAAAGTATTAGTGTGCATGAGTGTCGTTCCAGATACAACGACAAAAATTCAGTTCAACTCTGATAAAACTGAATTACAAAAAGACGGAGTACAGTTCATTATTAATCCCTACGATGAATTGGCAATTACCAAAGGATTGGAAATTGCAGAAGCTAATAATGGAACTGTTACTGTAATCCATGTGGGTCCTGCAGAAAACGACCCAAGCATTCGTAAAGCACTTAGTATGGGTGTTAACGAAGCTATTCGTGTAAATTCAATAGCTTACGATGCACAGTTTGTTGCTCATGAAATTGCACAACACGCTACTGAATATGATTTAATTCTAACTGGAAGAGAAAGTATTGATTTTAACGGTGGCGCAGTTTGTGGACTTCTAGCTGCCGAATTAGGGATCCCTTCTGTTAACGTAGTAACTGAAATCCAATATGCAGACGGAAATTGCACCATGACTCGGGATATTGACGGAGGAAGAGAAACCGTAAGCTGTCCTACTCCTTGCGTTGCATCTGCACAAAAAGACCTGTGCGAACCAAGAATTCCGAATATGAGAGGTATTATGGCTGCGAGAACAAAGCCTTTAAATGTGGTTGCCGCTTCAGGCGCAGCCGAATACAGTAATATCTCTTCATTTGAATCTCCTGCACCTAAGTCTGGAGTAAAAATGATTGATGCAGACAATGCAGAAGAATTAATTAACATCTTAAAGAACGATTTAAAAGTTATCTAATATGAGCGTAGCAGTATTTTTAGAATTAGAAAATAATGAGTATAAGAAAAGCTCTATTGAGGCATTAGTTTACGGTTCTCAACTTGCACAAATGATGGGAATAGAATTAGTGGCTATGGCTTTCCAAGCTTCTGGCAACACCGATGAATTAGGCAAATATGGTGCGCAGTCGTTCATTGCCTTAGGTGATACAAATCATATTAATGCAGATTCTGCGCCCACAATAATTTCTGCGGCAAGTGCATCTGTAAATGCAACTGTAATAATCTTATCCAACTCATATACAGGGAAAAACTTATCTCCACAAATTGCAGTTAGTTCAAATGCATCTTTAGCAACCAATGTGGTATCTCTTCCAGCTTCAGCAAATGATTTTACGGTTAAGCGTGGAGTGTATTCCGGCAAAGCATTTGCCTACGTTACGCTAAATAAAAGTACCAAAGTTTTAGCGCTAACCCCTAATTCTTTTGATATCAAAGAAAACCCACAAACTTGTAACATTTCTGCATACAATGGTGAAAGTGCAAATTCCAAAATAAATGTTGTTTCAACAGACAAGGTTACGGGAAAAGTAGCGCTTACAGAGGCAGAAGTTGTAGTATCTGGTGGAAGGGGATTAAAAGGTCCTGAAAACTGGGGTATGGTTGAAGAAATGGCAGATCTAATGAACGGAGCAACGGCATGTTCTAAACCTGTAAGTGACATGGAATGGAGACCCCACTCTGAGCACGTCGGTCAAACAGGAATTACCATTAAACCCAATTTATATATTGCCATAGGTATTTCCGGAGCCATACAACACCTTGCTGGTGTTAGCTCATCAAAGATAATTGTGGTTATTAATAAAGATCCAGAAGCACCATTCTTTAAAGCTGCCGATTACGGTATTGTTGGCGATGCATTTGAAGTGGTTCCTAAATTAATTTCAGCATTAAAAGCCTAAGAAATGTCTAAGCGCGTCGAAGTCTTCATTAAAAATATCCTTCCGGCGCACTCCCATGGTGCTTACACTTTAGTATTGCAGAATACCGAAAGCAAGATGCAACTTCCAGTGCTCATAGGAGCCGTAGAAGCACAAGCAATTGCTATGGAAATGGAAGAAATGAAGCCAAGCAGACCGCTTACTCATGATTTGTTTACTACTGTAATTTCAGAATTCAATATTACCATTAAGGAAATAGTTATAGAAAGGTTGGAAGAAGGAATATACTTTTCTTCAATTCTTTTTGAACAAAATGGTCAATCTCACAAACTGGATTCAAGAACATCAGATGCGATTGCACTTGCCATGAAAAACAAGGCCCCCATTTTTGTAATGCAAAACATTATGGATGAGGCAGCGTTTATAGATGATAATGACCCAGATGATAAGCTTTCACCAGGAAGAGTAGATTCAGAAAATGAATTTAATCCTCCCCCTTCTTCTTTGAGCACAGATAATCCTTTTGAAGAGTTTGAGCTTGAAGATTTAGAGTATATGCTTCAAGAGGCAATTGCCGATGAAAACTACGCTAGAGCCGCTCGAATAAGAGATGAAATTAGCAAACGAAAATAAATTTCATATGAGACATTATATTTTCCTTTTGATTGGTTTGATATTCATTTGTTCTTGTCAGAATAAGTCAACCGCTACTAATGAAGAATTAGAATCAGCAGCATCTGATTTTACCGAACTTGGTGGAAAGTGGATTTATAGAGATATTACAAAAAACGACACCTCTATCGGACCTTTTGAATCAACCGATACTATGTATATTGATTTTGAATCTCATCGTTTCTTATATGATATTGAAAAATTACAAAAGCACAGCGCGGGAAGTTTTAGCCTAGAACAAGATAGTATGACGGAGCAACTCTATTTCGATTTCCATTATGATTCAAGTGCGGTAGCAGCGGCTCACACCCGAAACTTCAATATTGAGTTGGGAACTAATGATAGTTTGATTATTTCTGAAGGTCCATTGAAGTTTTATTATTCGAGATGAGAACTATATTTTTATTAGACGGTGAACTCTTAACTGGTAATTCAGATTACTTTACCTTTAATTCAAGATCTTATCGTTATGGGGATGGTTTTTTCGAGACCTTAAAATATCATCAGGGACGCATTCAGCACAGTTTTTTACATTCTGAACGCATACATAAGTCTTTAGTATTACTTCAAATGCCTACACCTCAGATTGAGTTTGGTCAATTAGAAAGCAGAATTCAAAAGGCGATCCAAAATGAGGGTTGGAGTTGTGCTCGAATACGAATTTCCTACATCCGTGAAGGAAAGGGAAGTTATTGGATTGAAGATGAAAATACGAGGGTGTTGGTGGAGATCAAAGAACTCCCTAACAGTGAGAATCAATATGCTCTAAATGAAGATGGATTAACTCTAGGAAACTATAAGGAGCTTTCGAAGAATTCAAACTTTACAAGTACTTTAAAAACTACTTCAAGTATGCTGTATGTATTGGCTGCAAAGTATGCCAAACAGCAAAACTGGGACGAGGCCATTATTTTTAACGATAACGAGCGTATTTGCGAAGGCATTTCGAGTAATATCTTTTTTGTGATGGGCGATTTTATTGTAACGCCGCCTATTGGCGAATACTGCGTAGATGGCATCATGAGGAAGATTGTTTTGGAGTTGGCAAGAGAATACGGCTACAATGTTGTGGAGCGTCCTATTTCTGAGATTGAGACACAGGGATGCACAGAAGTTTTCTTAACCAATACCATTAAGGGAATTCAATGGGTTGGAAACTACAATGGAAGGGAACTAAAGTCTGATATTTCGCGAGTATTAGTGAGTAAATTATCTCCACGGGAGACCTTATTTTAGGGTAAACGCCAGAAATAAATATTTTTAAAAATTTTTGTTTGGGGATATTGAGTCAACCCCTTATTTTTGCACCTCGATTTGGGAGAAATCCTAGATTCGGAGAGGTGGCAGAGTGGTCGAATGCGGCGGTCTTGAAAACCGTTGACTGTCAAAGGTCCGGGGGTTCGAATCCCTCCCTCTCCGCGAACAACAATTCCAAATTGTTTCTATTTCTTTGAAACCGTTGCCCTGCAACGGTTTCTTGTTTTTAGGGGTTTCTGGCTGTTTCCCGAAATACCATAAAAAACGACGAAAATGAAGCAGGTCAGCACAAAAAAATGTTTCAGTGCTGTTTTATGAACCATCAAAAAGCCATTAGAAAACCATTCCGCTGTAAAAAGTGGCCTTTTTTTGAGGTTCATGGACCCACTAGATTCGAAACCTCGGACCTGTTTTAAAAGACCATGATTATCAATACCTGTACTGTCAAGTTTTACTTAGACCAAACCACCATCAAACACGATGGTTACCGCATTTATTGCCGACTTATCGTCGCTCGAAAAAAAGCCGAGTTCTACACCGGTTTTCAATGTCATTATCACGACTGGGATAGTAAACTCAATCAACCTAAGCCCAAATGTCCTGATGCTCTTATTAAACTTGGAGAAATTGGAAGAATACAATCGGTTGTGAACAACACCCTCAACGATGCCAATCGCGAAGGAAGATCACTCTCAGCGAAAGACATCAAAGAATACATCACGGGTAACCGAACCAATCATTATACCCTACTTTCGCTCGGAGAAGAAGTTATAAAGCATTATGAAAAAAATAAAAAAGCCCCTGCTCATCTAGAGAAAATCAAAAACACCATGGAGTATGTGCGTTTGTTTTTGGAGAAGGAAAAAAAGAAAAATCTACTCATCCAATCGGTTACGCTTAGAACGCTTAAGGACTTTGAAGATTTTTTACGCACAGTAAAAATTGGAAGACATGGAACTAATTTAGGAATTAATACGGTTGGAAAACATATGTCGCGATTAAGAACGGTATGCAAGTACGCCACTGATTCTGAGATAATCAGCAAGAACATTTTCAACGGGTATCGTATTCCACAAGTCAAGGTTAGAAGACCTTCCTTGAGTTTGGCCGAATTTCGTCGTTTGAGAGACTTGGACTTGAGTGACTCCGCAGAGAAAGATCGAGTTCGCGATTGTTTTATTTTTTGCTGTTACACGGGTATTCGTTATGCCGATTCACAGCAAACCATCAAGTTTTCAGACATCAAATACAAAAAGGACTATCAAACCTTTTTTATTTTCTTTACTCAATCAAAGAAC
>Ga0222714_10000043_pt1 | contig 155219 bp, 132 predicted proteins | sample C33_3DmetaG_FD_165048 | JGI IMG/M metagenome (GOLD analysis project Ga0222714, IMG submission 165048) | Estuarine water microbial communities from San Francisco Bay, California, United States - C33_3D | ecosystem: Environmental > Aquatic > Marine > Unclassified | place: USA: California... | reverse complement strand
ATTTGAAGTATTACGATAGTAATAGTAATTTAATAAGTTCTACAACCTCTTCCGATTTAACAGGAACTTCAAGTTTCCAAACATTGAATATTAATTCTTTAATTCCTTCTGGGGCAGTAAGCTTAACCGTTGAGTTAACACAAACTGATGAGTCAGAATTTTGGGCTGGAAACTATGGAATTCAGTTTAAAAATTTTCAAATTTTTGGTATTGAAAATGAAACGGTATTAAGTAGTCCATATGAATGGACCTACTCTTGGAATGTTTCAACTACTCTAACCTCATCTACAGCTACAATATCCGCAACGGACAACGCAGGAAATAGTTATATAGGAACTGAAAGCTTAACCTTCACCATTGATAACGTAAAACCTTACATTGTATCTAATTCTATATCTAACACATTTAATAATGGAATTATTTCGGGTAGTGTAACCAATACAATTACGATTATTTTTAATGAAAAAATTAATGCAAATACTTTTACAGTATCTGATGTAACCATAGTGCCCTCAGGATATTTCTCAATTACAGAAAAGCAGAGTACTGATGATATTACCTTTGTGGGAACTATTAATATGTTAAGCCCGTATACTGGGTTAGTAACCTTTACACTGATTTCAGATTCAATAGAAGATAAAGCGGGAAATACCAATTCAGTTAGTGCTACATTATTCAATTCAGATGCTTCTTCTCCAACAGTTACCTTAACTGACACCGATGCTGATGATATCGTTTCCAATTCGGATGTAGTCACCATTACGGCAACTTTTTCTGAGAGCATGTCAGCTACTCCAACCCTTTCCTTAACAGGCATCATATCAGATGCACAGATGAGTGCTACAGCTTCTGATTCAGTTTGGACTTATACTTGGACTGTTTCTGGATCAACTGTAACATCTACCACTGCAACTGTTTCTGGAACTGATTTATCAGGGAATGCTTATTCTGGAACTGAGAGTATAACCTTTGGTCTCAGAAACGTTCCAGGTTATCTAGTGGAAGATAGTCTTGTCGCCTGGTATCCTTTTAATGGAAATGCCAATGATGAAAGTGGGGGATTAAAACACGGAGCTGTTAAAAATAATCCAAGCTTAACTTTAGATCGCTTTAATCAAGCTAATTCCGCTTTTGATTTTGATTGGGAAAATGTTACTGGATATGGCTCAGATTGGCAAAGAATTGATTTAAATCATCAATTTAACTTAGGGTCTATATTCTCTATAAATGTGTGGATAAACCCGGAATCTTATTACTGGCCTACAAACAGTATAAAAAATGCAATGATAATTGCAAATAATGCTGATTGCAATAGTTCAAACTTTAGGTTAAATCTTGCCACAGAAAACAATGTTGATGGAATAATTGTTTCTTCAGGCTCCAGTAGTTTCTCATTTACGGGACAAGAAGTCGATAAAGCAAATTTAAATCAATGGCAAATGATCTCTTTAGTTGTTAGTGGAACAACAGCTAAAATCTACAAAAACGGAAAACAAATTGCGTATTCTAATTCTGCTTCATATCAGCTAAACGGTTGCTTAACTATAGGTCTTCATGAACAGTATAATGGTAAATGGTATTATTTTGATGGAAAGATTGATGACTTAGGAATTTGGTCAAAAGCTCTTTCTCAAGAGGAGATCCTCCAAATCTACAATGATACTACACCCCCAACAGTGACATTAGGAGACACCGATTCAGACAATATCGTTTCCAATTCAGATGTGGTAACCATCACAGCCACTTTCTCAGAGAGTATGGCGGCTACTCCAACCCTTTCCTTAACAGGCATTGTTTCAGATGCACAAATGAGTGCCACAGCATCTGATTCCGTTTGGACCTATACCTGGACTGTTTCTAATACAGTGACATCGACCACGGCTACTGTTTCAGGAACAGACCTTTCTGGTAATGCTTATTCGGGAACGGATAGTATCACCTTTACAATTGACAACTCAAATCCAACCCTAGTAAGTTTTACGGATAATGATACAAATAACATTGTAAATAACTCTACAAATGTCACTCTAACAGCGACTTTTTCAGAGCCAATGATTGCTTCACCAGCTATATCAATTAGTGGTTTAGTAACTAATACAGCAATGACTGTATCAGCTTCTACAAATTCAACTACTTGGTCTTATTTTTGGGATGTTCCAGGAGGCAGTGACGGTACTTATTTTGCTACTGTTTCGGGTACAGATTTATTAGGCAATGCTTATTCGGGAACGGATAGTATCACCTTTACAGTTGATAATACCACCCCACTTATTCAAAGTGTAACCGTTTCGGATACAAATAGTAAAGTCCTTCTTACTTATAATGAACCCGTACAATTATATGATCCATCCTATTTTGCATCCAACTTTAGTGTAAATAAAACGGGAGGTACTGCTACAGTGAGCTACACTGGCTATACATTCAGTACTACAGAAAGCAATACCATCATTTTAAATATAACGGTAACAGGAGAACCAACAGGTGACGAGCTAATAAAAGTAGGTCCTGTAGGGGCGAGTACATTAATCGATAGAGCGGGTAATTATGCGCTTGCTTATTCTGACAGCAATCAGACATCCAATACAGTTTATTTAACTAACACGCCCCCAAAATTCATCTCAACTACAGTTAATTCTAGTAACACAAGTATAACCATTGTCTTTAGTGAAGGGGTTACTGCAGTTGCTAGTGGCACTGAGCTTTCCAACACAGACTTTACTTTATCAGTTACTGGTGGAACCGCAGTTTTATCTTCTGCCACTCCAACATCGCTTAGTAAAACAGACAGCAAAACGTATGTGCTTTCCACCTCGTATGCTACTCCTGCCAATGGTTCAGAAATATTAACAGTTACACCAATCAGTAGTGTGGTATATGATTCCAAAGGAACTCAAATAGTGATGTCGGCTTCGCAGAGCAATACGGTACAATTAAATGATCAAGCTGGACCTTCCATTACAGGAGCTACTATAGATTCTCAAAACCGCTACGTTGATATTACTTTTAGTAAAGGAGTTTATTCATCTGTCTCCCCTGCTACTGCTGTTTCAAGCTCCAGTTTTACCCTTTCTCAAAGCTCAGGTCCAAGCTATGGAATGACTATTAGTAGCATTACAACAACTGCAGGAGTCAATTTATCTGGTGGTGAAACCTCACTTAGATTCAATCTTGGATCTACAGTCAAACCAACGGGTCAAGAAGTATTTGCTATTACAGCTACAGATTCCTCTTCTGTCGTTGATGTTTCTGGTAACAGTATGACTGTTAGTCAAACAAACAACACCTTCCAATTAAAACCGCCTACCTCAGGAGGCGTTTCTGCTGAAAAATCGACCATATCGGTTGCCCCTGCAGAAATGGTTGCAAACGGCATCAATACTGCCGTAATTTCAGTACAAGCAAAAGACAGTTTGGGGCAAAACTTTTTTGAAGGAGGCTACAATATTAAAATTTTTAGTCCTGAGGGGGATTTGACCACAGTAGATAATCAAAACGGAACCTATACCGCTAGTTATATTCCGACGATTCTTAATCAAGCAAGTAAAGAAATTACCTTTGGTTATCGAGTAGCGGACACCCAGGGTTCTGCAACAGCAATTTTGACCCTTCATCGAGATGAAGATGGAGATGGGGTATATGATATAAACGACGATTGCCCAGGTACCGAACCCAATACCTTGGTAGATGAAAATGGATGTGCTTTAAATCAGCTAGACAGCGACAATGACGGTGTTTTTGATGATGTGGACGAATGTCCAGACACTCCAGAAACAGAACTTAACAATGTAAAAGGAACCCCTACCTATGGAACCCAAATTCCTACAGTCGTGGATGAAAAAGGGTGTGGAGCCTCTCAGAGAGACACTGATGGGGATGGAATTTTTGATACCGAAGATAATTGTATAGATACTGCCAATCCAGATCAAGCAGATGCTGATGGGGATGGTATTGGTGATGTTTGTGATACAGACAATCCGCTGCCTGAAATTACTACAACAGAGATTACATTTGTTCAACTTCCGCAAAACGGAACTCCTGTTGGAAAAATTGAAGCAATTGATCCTGATGGAGAAGCCTTGACCTTTACCCAAACTGGAAATAATTTTACAGGAGTCCTTTCAATTGCTACTGACGGAACTGTAACTGTAAACTCCGGAGCCCTTTTAACCTTTGATTCAACTTACAATGGAGCAAGTCTTAGTTTTACTGTGAGTGATGGAGAAAATGAAGTTACGGGTTCTGTTAAAATCGTGATCGAAGATGCTCCACGTCCTCCAGAAATCTCCATCATTACTTTTGAAATAAGTGAAGATGCTGAAGTAGGAACCCCAGTTGGTTTTGTAGAAGTTAAAGATCCAATGGGAGGGCAAATTGTGAGTATCAATTTACAAGGAGATGGGTTTATTGAACTTGTCGATGGCGTACTAAAAACAACCCAGGAATTGGATTACGAAACCAATACCTCTCACCCCTTTACTATATTCGCACAAGCCTCAGACAGAACCGACGGTCCAGGACTTAGTGCAACGAAAGCGGAATCCATCCGTGTATCCGACATTCCCAATGCCACCTATACGGGTCGTTTCTTTATTTCGATTTTTAATGTAGAGGATGAAAATCTGGGTGCTAAAGTAGATCACCGACGTTATTATAACCCTCACAACGATAAAAATGTAGGGAAATGGAAAATCAAAAAGAAAATTACTGGTGGAGCCGATGCGGATAAGTTTACCATTAAATCAGCTAGCAAAGAAACGTTACAAAAAGGGCTTCCTCCAATAGAAGACGAAAACGAAGATTATCTAGATTTCATTACTCCTCCTGATTTTGAAAATCCAGGAGATGCCAACAAAGACAATATTTACGAAGTTGAGGTTGAGTATTTGAATACCAATGACGGGGCACCCGAAGTCCCTGTGGTAGTTACCCAAACAAATATACAAGTCCCAGAAGGGGCTACCTCAGCGATTGAACTTCAATCGAAACCTGTTTTGGCAACAGATGACAGTGATGGGGATGGAGTGGTAGATATTATAGACAACAGTCCTTTAGTATCGAATCCAGACCAAGCCGATGAAGATGGTGATGGGGTAGGAGATGTTTCTGATGATGCTGATCACGATGGGGTATGGAATCCATTTGACAGTTGTCCAGATACTCCACTAGGCGAATTGGTTGACTTGGAAGGTTGTTTGATTTACTATCTCCCTGCTAACAACTTCTCGATCTCCAAAACAGAGAAATGTGCTGGAGCAAACAGTATTCTTCTTTCGGTTGTTGACAGTACAATTACCTATAAGGTTGAAGTAACTGGAGCCGTTAATCGAACAGAAACTTTTAGTGGAAGCAGTTGGAGTTTGGATCAGCTCTCTGCTGGAGCATATACCCTGTGTATAACCGTAGAAGGGGTAAGCGCTTTGGAATTCGAGCGTTGTTTTGAGCTTACCATTGAAGAGCCTCAGCCCTTGGCGGTAAGTAGTTTGTTTGATAAACAAAATCAGACGGTAAGCTTTGCAATGAGTGGAGGGAAATCCTATGACATTACCGTCAATGGAAAAACGACCCAAACTTCAAAAAGCAACTATACAGTTTCTTTAGAAAAAGGAATAAATCAAATCTCAATCTCAACGGGAATAGAATGCCAAGGATGGTTTCAAAATACTTATCTAAACTCCTATGAAGTAAAGTATGCGCCTAACCCATTTAATGAGCAATTACAGCTTTATATCGGTGGAGCGGACAACATTGTTGAGATCGGAGTTTATACAACCAATGGACAACTTATCGAGTATCAAACTGTAAATTTACCTTTTGGTGTTCGAACCTATACCTTAGATACGGGCGAATACAAACAAGGGGTATATATTGTTAAAGTCACTGCTGCGACACTAGATCAATCCATACAAGTTATTAAAGAATAAGGATGAAAAAAACAATTGTTCTTTTAGGAGGCTTACTTATACTGCTCAACGGATGTGCCAAGGAGGTCCTCCCAGTAGATCCACAAGCAGCTACGTTGCTTAGCCCAACGAATGATGAAACCTGTCTTGATGGAAGCTCCATCAACGATACTCAGAGTAATGTCGATTTTAGTTGGTCCGCAGCGACTGATGCACTTTCTTATGAAGTAGTTGTAACTAATTTACTTGCTCAGACCACACAAACCTTTGCCTCCACGACCAATCAAAAAACGATCGCTCTCACGAAAGCAGAGCCCTACAGTTGGCTTGTTCGAAGCATCGGGGAAGAGGGTTCTGTTCCTGCTGAAAGTGTCCCATGGAAGTTTTATTTAGCAGGGGATGCAGTTGTAAATTACGCCCCTTTTCCTTCGGAATTAATTTCTCCCCGTTCGGGTGCAAATATTACCCCAGACATTAATAATCTGGTCATACTCAATTGGACGGCTTCTGATGTTGATGGAGATCTACTGAAATTTGAGGTGTATCTTGACGATACCTCAGCAACTACACTAAACACAGAAGTAGAGTATCAAGGAAAGCAAACAAGTCTGGAGGTTGAAGTAGCCAACAACACAACCTATTACTGGAAAATAATCGCAGTTGATGCCAATGGAAACCAATCCAGTTCTGGGGTCTATGCTTTTAGAACAAACTAGGTTTACAATTTAACGTTGTATTGCTTTTTCTATCAAAGCTTTGGTTTTTACTACCCCTTCACTTCTTGGGATTCCATTCCCGAAATATTCAACCCCAGCAAACTCAAGCTGAGGAGCCTTTTTCAAGACCTCAAACATGCGTTGGTAACTTAGGGATGTTTCCTCACCGTCCTTGTTAAAGTCCTCCGATTTTGCACTTACAGCCCGAATATAAGGGCTTAATAATTCAATGCCTTTATAAGGATCAGGATAAAATGTGTCTGGATTTCGCTCTAAAGTCCAATTGGTAAAGTCACCGAGGATACCAACGTTTTTGAGGTTTACCGCTTCCATTAGAGCGATCATCCAATCTGGGTCAGAGGAATAGCCATTGTGGTTTTCAATAAGCAGATCCAATCCTTTGTCAGCGGCATAATTTCCAAGTTCTTGGACTCCTTCTATTGCATAATTAAGCTTTTCTTGATGAGGAATTGAAATGTGCTCACCGCAAACATTACGCAAGGCTTTGCATCCTAATTTTTGAGCAACATCAACCCAGGACTTATATATCTTCAATGCCTGTTTTCTTTTTAGAGGATTAGCGTCACCGATATCTCCAACCCCTCCTGTGAGCATAACAGCACTTTGAACATTTGCTTCTACCATACGTTGGTTCATTTTTTCAATGTCCTGATCTTGAAGTTGCGGTGGAAAATGAAACATTTCATGATCGATATATTGAAAGCCGAGAGATTTCGCGAGTAAAGGATAGTCAAACACATCAATGCCTTGTGGATCATCACCTCCGTATCCAGTTCGCATTAGGGACCACGGGGTAACGCTAATTTTTAGATTTTCGAATGATTTTTCTAGAGAAATTAAGGGAAAAGTATGAACTGCTACGACACCCAATGCAGAGGTTTTGATAAAGGATTTTCTGTTCATTTTTTTATTTTTTTAAAATTACTCAATATTAAAAGAATATTATAATTTAGTATATCCTTGTTTAAGGCATAAAAAGCGGTGCATTAAGCTCCGTGTAGTTGAATTTATAAGAGATTTGAAAAACAGAGTATAATATTTATTTAAAATAATATGGATTCCAATAAACCCTTAATGGATTTGGACGATTGGGAAGACGATTTATTAAAACGCTACCCAGAACCACATCAAAAACAAAAAGAAGATTACAGAAACTATGTGGACTCTCCTCGAGATGCTCTAGTTCGAGAGTTTTATAGGATCAACCATCAGTTTCAGTCGTATGACTTTGTAGTTGCTAAACAAGAAGAGTTTTTGGGTCTAAACAAACGGAAAATGTCCGTATGGGATGCCCTAGATTACCTCAATACTTTAGTAGATGACAGCGATCCAGATATCGAATTGGATCAATTACAACATCTGTTACAAACCGCAGAAGCCATTCGTCGTGATGGACACCCAGATTGGTTTGTGTTGACAGGGCTTATCCATGATCTTGGAAAAGTTTTGTGTCTCTATGGCGAGCCACAATGGGCAGTAGTCGGCGATACGTATCCTGTGGGTTGTCAGTTTTCAAGTAAAATTGTTTATTCAGAATTTTTCGATCAAAACCCTGATTTTTCTGATGAAAGATATAAGACCAAATTAGGAGTTTACACTGAAAATTGTGGGTTGGATCAAGTTAAAATGAGCTGGGGTCATGATGAATACCTCTACCATGTAATGAAGGATTATTTACCTAAACCGGCTCTCTATATGATTCGCTATCATTCGTTTTATGCACAACATCGTGAAGATGCGTATGCACATTTAATGAATAAAGAAGATCGGGAGAATTTTGAATGGGTTAAAAAGTTTAATCCTTACGACTTATACTCTAAAGTTCCTGTTCCACCAGATGCCAAAGCCTTACGACCTTATTATGAAGATTTGATCGCTAAGTATTTACCAAATCAATTGCTTTTTTAGTAAAGATCGGAAAGGATGAACGTTGAGCAAGGATGATTAAATTTGGGATTGTTGGATTAGGAAGAATAGGGCAGGTACACCTTCAAAATATCCAACAGTATATTCCCGATGCTCAAATAGTAGCCGCTTGCAGTGGTTCAGAACAAAATTTAAGTTTTGCTGCCTCCGCGGGAGTCAAAGCTCTGTATACTTCTTTTGAAAAGATGCTCAAGGAAACCTCCTTGGATGCAGTTATTATCGCTTCTCCTACTGCATTACATTTTGAACATCTCCAATTGGCAATAGCTGCAGGGGTACATATTTTTTGTGAAAAACCAATCGATTTAACACTAACGAACGTACTCCAAATCAAAGATCTAGTTGAAGAATCTGGGATTAAGTTTGCACTTGGATTTAACAGACGCTATGATCCCAATATTTTAAAAATTAAGCGCGCTTTGGAGGAAAATCGTCTGGGAGTAGTTCAAACATTACGACTCATCAGCAGGGATCCAGGACCCCCACCGATGGAGTATATCAAAACTTCAGGAGGCTTGTTTTTAGATATGGCTATTCATGATTTTGACTTAGCCAGATATCTCATGGGCAGTGAGGTTACTGAAATTTATACTACTGCAACAATCTATGGAGAGCTGCCCCTTGAAACAGTTGGGGATGTGGATACTGCAGTCAGTATTTTAAAATTTGAAAATGGCAGTTTGGCTACTGTAGAAAACAGTAGAAACAGTACTTATGGCTACGACCAACGGGTGGAAGTTTTTGGATCCAAGGGGTTGATGGCTACAAAAAATAAAGCGGAGGATACGGTCTATTCAGCGGATGATCAAGGATTTCATTCGACGAAGCCCTTAAAGTTTTTTATTGAACGCTATAAAGAATCCTATCTTAATATACTGGAACGTTTTGTGCAATGCATCAAGAACAACTCCAAACCTGAAGTGACCCAATACGATGGGCTTCAATCACTTCTTATTAGTCTTGCAGCTAAAAAGTCACAAATAGAAAACAGAACAGTAGCACTTTCAGAAATCAACTAACCCTATGTTTACTTTCACAACTTTTCTCGCTTATACCTTATTTGTAGCCCTATATGCCTGGTATCGTTTAAGAAAGGAAAAGCTCGGATCTCAAGAGGGTTATTTTCTGGGAGGAAGAAGTTTGACAGGAGTAGTTATTGCGGGCTCCATGTTGCTTACGAATATATCTACTGAGCATCTTATCGGCATGAATGGCTCCTCCTATAAAAACGGTTTTGTTGTCATTGGTTGGGAAGTTACCTCTGCATTAGCACTCATTTTAGCTGCCGTTTATTTTATTCCCAAATATTTAAAAATGGGTTTAACAACCATTCCACAATATTTAGAAAATCGGTTTGATGGTGTTTTAAGATCCTATGTAGCTTTCTTTTTGATGATTTCTTTTGTAGTAACCCTGCTACCCATCGTTTTATACACGGGAGCAATCAATTTAGAAAGCATTTTTAATATCTCCGAACTATTGCAGGTTACCAAAGAGGAGGCCCTGCTAATCACGGTCATTGCTGTAGGATTAATAGGATCTTTATACGCTATTTTAGGGGGGTTAAAGGCAGTTGCTTTTTCAGACACTATCAATGGGTATGGTCTTTTGATTGGTGGAATTGCGGTTCCTTTTTTAGCCTTATTGAGTATAGGAGATGGAAATCCACTTGAGGGATTGTCTAAAGTATATGAACATGCCCCAAAGAAATTCAATGTAATTGGTGAGCGGGATTCCGTATTACCTTTTGAAGTCTTGTTTACCGGATTGATTGTGAATCAAGTTTATTTTTGGTGTATGAATCAAACCATTATTCAACGGGCTTTGGGAGCTAAGAATTTAAAAGAGGCACAAAAAGGATTATTATTTACGGGCCTACTGAAAATACTTATCCCCTTGGTTATTATATTCCCTGGGGTTATCGGGTTTTATTATTTTGGAGATACCCTTTATGGTAATCAAGACATGATCTATCCTGAGCTTATAAAAAAAGTATTACCCGCCAGTTTTGTCGGTCTTTTTGCAGCTATTGTCATGGGAGCAGTATTGAGTACTTTTAATAGTGTGCTGAACAGCTCTGCTACCATTTTCAGTTTTGATTTGTACAAAAGACATTTAAACCCAGAAGCTTCGGACAAAAAACTTGTATTTGTTGGAAAATTAACCTCGAGTGTTTTAGCTTTATTTGCCATTATGGCTGCACCATTTGTTGCTAAAGCACCCGAAGGATTATACCAAATGCTACAACAACTCAACGGAATCTTTTTTATTCCCATTGCCTCGATAATGTTAGCTGGATTTTTCACAAAACACATTTCTGCCTTGGCAGCCAAGGTTGCTTTGTTTGTAGGGCTAAGTTTTTATTTGTTAACCACTTTTGTTTTTGATACGGGCATCCATTTTGTTCACATTTGGGGAATAGAGTTTCTAATCAACTTGGCATTGATGTTTTGGATTTCTTATTATTACCCCAATAAAAATCAATTTCAAATTAAGGATTTAAAATTGGTAAAGATGGAGCAATGGAAATACACAAAACCTTTTTCAATTTTTCTTTTTGTGGTTACTTTGATCATCTACATCACCATGGGATCCTTTGATCACTAATTTTTTAAAACAAAGAATCTTTCCCTAAGGGTTTTGAATTTATTTGCGGTTTACTTTTCAGCTTCCGTATTGAAATCCGATTAACTTTTCTATTTTTACGTATGCCATTAGTTATCATTACCCTCGGAATTCTTTTTTTATTCGTATTAATTTTAGTCGTTCGCTTAAACGCATTTATTGCGTTTATTTTAGTTGGTCTTGCCATTGGAATAGGTCAAGGGATGGAATTGAATTCTATTGTCCAATCCATAGAGAAGGGGATCGGCAATACCCTTGGGTTTTTAGTAATGATACTTGGTCTTGGGGCTATGTTGGGGAAATTGGTAGCCGATAGCGGTGCTGCACAAAAAATCACCAATGGACTCATTCAACTTTTTGGTGTAAAAAATACAAGAGCAGCAGTCATGCTTACAGGTTTTATCGTTGGAGTTACCATGTTTTATTCTGTAGGGTTTGTGATTTTAGTGCCTCTCGTATTCACCGTGGCAGCTGCTACAGGATTATCTCTGATATCAATAGCCTTACCCATGTTAGCTGCTTTGTCTGTTACACACGGTTTTCTACCCCCCCATCCGGCACCAAGTGCTCTAGCGGTGATGTTTGAAGCAGACATGGGGAAAACACTAATTTATGGAGTTCTTGTTGCTATTCCTGCAATTTTGATTTCCGGTCCCGTATTAACCAAATTGATCCCAAAAGTAGAAGCAAAACCATTAAAAGAGTTTATGACTACCAAGGTTTTTTCTGAAGAGGAGTTACCAAGTTTTTCTACGAGTATAGTGACTGCACTTTTACCAGTCCTACTGATTGCTTTTTCAACATTAACGCTAACATTTCTTCCGTTGGAGGGGGTTTGGATTTCTATTATAAAATTCATAGGTAACCCAGTCATTGCTTTGTTACTTTCTGTTCTCGTTGGAACCTATACTTTGGGAATTGCAAGAGGTTTACCAATGGACGGTGTAATGAAAATATATGCTAAAGCGGTTTCGGGAATCACAATGGTACTCTTGATCATTGCCGGCGCAGGCTCGTTAAAACAAATTTTAATTGATAGTGGAGTGAGTGAATACATTGGTAATTTATTGCAAATTACTTCCCTGTCTCCTCTAGTTATTGGATGGTTAATTGCAACTTTAATTCGATTTTCAGTAGGATCGGCAACGGTAGCTGGATTAACTACTGCCGGTATCGTATTGCCTTTAGTTCAATCTACTGGAGTAAGTCCCGAGCTGATGGTTTTAGCTATCGGATCAGGAAGTTTAATGCTTTCTCACGTTAATGACAGTGGTTTTTGGCTTTTTAAAGAATACTTTAACCTCAATATTAAAGAAACTTTATCTACCTGGACCGTGATGGAAACCTCCATCGGAATCAGCGGTTTATTGGGAGTTTTACTTTTAAATCAATTTATTTAATCATGAAATCACTTTTCGAACGGATACAAGAATTGGGCTTAGTATTGCCACCAGCTCCTAAGCCAGTTGGAGTATACCGACCCCTTTTAGTGGTAGGGAATTATCTTTATGTATCGGGTCAAGGACCTATACAAAACGACGGCAGTTTAATTACAGGTAAGGTAGGAGGAACCCTGAATCGAGAACAAGCCAAACTAGCGGCACGTCAAGTTGGGCTGACCATGCTTTCCACACTTGTTACGCACATGGATTCGATTCACCAAATCAAACGTGTGGTTAAGGTTTTAGGAATGGTCAACGCAACACCAGAATTTGAAGATCACCCCTATGTGATCAATGGTTTTAGCGAACTGATGGCTGAAGTTTTTGGAGAAGAACTCGGAATTGGCGTAAGAAGCGCTGTAGGGATGTCTCTCCCACAAAACATTGCCGTTGAAATAGAAGCTCATTTTTTAATAGAGAGTGAATAGGGTATGATCATTGAGGATTTTAAAGTTGAACATGAAGACCAATTACTCACTCCAGGTCTTTTAGTCTATCCCAAGCGCATTCAGCAAAATATTGATTCAATGATTCGAATTGCAGGTGGAGTGGATCGTTTGATTCCGCATGTAAAAACTCACAAAATGTCCGCAGTGATTAAACTGCAACTTCAAGCCGGTATCCGAAAGTTTAAATGCGCTACACTTGCTGAAATGAAATTGCTGCTTGAGTGTGGGGTAGATCAAATTGTATTAGCACACCAACCCACTCGTGAGAAAGCCCAGCAGTTTTTAAAATGGCAAAGGGAATATCCTCATTGTGTATGTTCAACTTTGGTAGATAATGAGGATTCGCTTCAGCTTTACTCCGAATTAGCCACGCAAACAGGAAGTTCATTTAATTTATGGATCGATATCAATAACGGGATGAATCGTACGGGTATAGTTCCTCAGAAAGCGTTTGAACTCTATAAGGCGCTTTCGCTTAATCCTGATTTTACTTTTTTTGGATTGCATGTCTACGATGGTCATATTCGTCCAAAAGATATAAAGGAGCGCATTGCCCAATGTCATGCCGACTATCGGCCTGTCGATGACTTGTGTAAGCAAATTGAAAACGCAAGTGGAGTAATGCCAAAACGTATAACTGGGGGATCACCTAGTTTTTATCCCCATTCTTTAAATGAAACCACTTATCTAAGTCCAGGAACTACATTACTTTGGGATTTGGGATACAAAAATATTTGGAAAGAATCTCCTTTTCTAAATGCTGCCATTTTGATTACTCGTCTGATTAGTAAACCTGAAACCAACCATTTTTGTTTTGATCTGGGGCATAAAGCAGTGGCTTCAGAAATGCCCTTGCCCCGTGTGTTAATTCTGGGAATGGAAGAGGCAGTTCATAAAGGTCAGAGTGAGGAACATCTGGTTGTCATTTATGAAAAACCCAACAATTTTAAAGTTGGAGATTTATTTTATGCATTACCATATCATATTTGCCCTACGGTAGCTAAATACAACAGGGTTTATACAATAGAAGAAGGAAAGCATACTGGGTATTGGGAGGTTGAAGCTAGAGCGTATCAAATTGAATTGAGCAAATGAAATTTTTATTCGATGCACATTTAGATTTATCCATGAATGCTCTGGAATGGAATAGAGATTTTAGACAAGAAATTTCTATGATCCGGAGCCTTGAGCAAGGAATGACTGACCTGCCGGATCGGGAAAAAGGAGTCGTTTCTTTTCCTGCTATGCGTGAAGGAAACATCGGCTTGTGTGTTGCTACTTTGATCGCACGCTATGTCAAACCTAAAAATAAACTTCCCGGATGGAACTCTCCAGAACAAGCATGGGCTCAAACTCAAGGACAATTGGCTTGGTATCGAGCAATGGGAGAAGGTCAGCATCTAATTCAAATCAAAACTCCACAGGATTTAACACAGCATTTAAGTCGGTGGGAAGAAAACGCTGTAAAAACCCCAATCGGTTATGTACTTAGCTTGGAAGGAGCAGATTCCATCATTTCTATGGATCATTTACATCGAATGCATGGGGAGGGACTTCGAGCCATCGGTCCTGCACATTATGGCCCTGGAACCTATGCTTTTGGTACAGATTCCTCTGGAAGTATTGGTGTTCAAGGAAAAGCGTTATTAAAAGAAATTAGTGCACTTCAACTCATTCTCGATGCAACTCATTTGTGTGATCAAAGCTTTTGGGAAACCATGGAGATGTATGAGGGTCCTGTATGGGCGAGCCACAGTAATGTTCGTACATGGGTACCCAACGAGCGACAGTTTAACGACGAACAAATTAAGATCTTACTAAGTCGGGGGGCGGTAATCGGAATGGCATTTGATGCTTGGATGATGCTTCCTAATTGGAAACGGGGGAGTACGGATCCAAAATCTAGCGGATTGAATCTAGAAACCATCGTTGATCACATCGATCATATTTGTCAATTGGCAGGAAATTCAAATCATGTTATGATAGGATCCGATTTGGATGGAGGTTTTGGAAAAGAGCAATGTCCTTACGATCTCGAGACTATCGCTGACCTTCAAAAACTCGACGGGATACTTTTGAAAAGGGGCTATAAGGAGGAGGATATCGAAAAAATATTTTCAAAAAACGGGATTCATTTTTTATTAAAAAATCTTTCCTAAGTCAAAACAACATCAATTTACTTCCTCCAGCAGTGAAGTGAGATTCTTTTGATTTTTCTATATTTGGAAGATACTTCACAACGATTATCAAACTCCAACTTATGAAATTCCTTAGCAACCCCTTTTTAATTTTCCTACTCGGTTTAACCTCATTAACAGCACAACGATCCTATGAGGCTGTTGCAAGGTCAATTGGCATAAGCAGTATGGATGAGTTTAGAGAATTTCTTTCCCTTCCTAATGATGCGTCAAATCCTGATCAAATCACTGCGAATATTTCTTGGGTAAAAGCTCAGCTTCAAGCGTTAGATTTTGAAGTAAATATGCTAGAAACATCTTCTTTGCCACTACTGCTAGCAAACCTAAAGGTCAAAAAAGGAACACCGACAATTGCTTTGTACATGCATTTGGATGGTCAGGCTGTCGACGGATCTCAATGGAATCAAGAAAATCCGTATCAGGCAGTTTTAAAAGTCAAGAGAGGTGCAGCGTATGAGGAGATAAGTTGGGATAAATTGCAAGGAAATGCCATAGAGGATTATCGGATTTTTGCACGTTCCAGCGCCGATGACAAGGGACCTTTTGTCATGTTGTTAACCGCATTGAAATATCTGAAAAGTAAAAGAAAGGATCCTGCATTTAACTTAAAATTGATATTGGATTTTGAGGAGGAGCAAAGTTCACCGGGATTACCCGTAGCAGTTAAAAAATACAAGGATCAGCTGCTTGCAGATCTTTTATTAATTTTAGATGGTCCAGTTCATTCCTCAGGAAAACCCACTCTCGTTTTTGGAAATCGTGGGATTGCTACTCTGACACTTACGACTTTCGGCCCATTGATGCCCCAACATAGTGGACATTACGGAAATTACCTTCCCAATCCTGCATTAGATTTGTCAAAGATATTGGCGTCAATGAAAGACGATCAAGGTCGAGTTGTAATTCCAGGTTTTTATGAGGGTATAGTTTTAGACACAGCAGCAAAAAAAATTCTAGAAGGCGTACCAGCAGAAGAAAAAGCAATTAAAGAGCGTACCCAAACCAAAAGAAATGATTTAGTAGGGAATACCTATCAAGAATCCATTCAATATCCTTCTTTAAATATTCGAGGAATGCAAAGCGGTTGGATAGGCAAAGATACCCGAACCATAATACCGGCTACCGCCACGGCAGAAATGGATATCCGTTTGGTACTAGAGAGCGACCCCTATAAATTAATTGAAGGTGTGAAGCAGCATCTTATTGGAATGGGTTATACCGTTTTGGACCATGAGCCCAATAGGGAAGAACGGATGAGTTTGGATAGGATAATTCAGATGAACTCCAAAGTAGCTTATCCTGCTTTTAGAACAGCTACCGAATCCAAAGAAGGGATTTGGCTGAATCAACTTTTGTCGGAGTATTATAAGGAGTCTCCGGTGATCATCCGAACCAGTGGAGGTTCCGTTCCGATCTCTCCCTTTGTTTCTGAATTAGGGGTGCCAGCTATAGGTTTGCCCACGGTTAATTTGGACAACAATCAGCACAGTCCCAATGAAAATTTGCGTGTGGGTAATTATTTTACAGGAATCGAAAGCTTTTTGGCTTTATTGACTACAAAATTCTAAAGAGTCGAAATTTATTTTCCGTTAAACCAAATCATAATAAATACCACGATTACAACTACGAAAATGGATATAGAGATATCTTTCCAATCGAAAGTAGCTCTAGAAATTTTCTTTTCCTTAGCCGTAATTGTTCCAAAGGTAAGATTAACTACTTTTTCGTCAGCTTGTTTCTCTGTAGCTAGACTTACCCCAATTAGGGTTAGGATACAGAACAGGAAAAACCATGCTCCAAAGGTGAGGTAATTCATCGTACCCAAGTTGAATAAAATACTCCCTGGGGTGAATGAATCGCTCATAATTTCTAAAAAAATCCTGCCAAATCCGATAATAAAACCAGCAATAAGGGTGATGTAGGCTCCTTGAGCATTGATTCGTTTGTGTGCAATTCCCATCACGAAAACAGCGGCTATGGGAGGTGCAATATAAGTTTGGACGGATTGAAGGTATTCGTAAAGAACACCGGAAATATTGCTCATAATGGGAATCCACAAAATACCAATCAATACAACAACTAAGGTTGCAATCTGTCCCGTTTGTACTAATTTTTTTTCGGGAGTTTCTGGACGAAGTTTTTTGTAAATATCAACTGTAAACAGAGTAGAAACGGAGTTAAAAACTGAAGCAAGGGAACTCATCAATGCAGCGAGTAAACCTGCTGCAACCAATCCACGCAGTCCAGCGGGTAAAAGATTGCTCATCAGAACGGGAAAAGCCTCATCTGGACTGTCCCAATGTAATTCACCTCTCATTTTTAAGGTCAAAGCGATTACTCCAGGAATCAAAAACAAAAAAACAGGTAAGAGTTTCATTAGTGCTCCAAAAATTGTCCCTCTTCGACCTTCTTTAATGTTTTTGGCAGTAAGTGTACGCTGAACGATATATTGGTCGGTACACCAATACCAAATACCGACTATTGTACTTGAAATAAAAAGGGAAGGCCATGGAAAATCTGGATCTGTTGCTGGTCTCCACATGTTAAGGTATTCAGGAGTTACGGTGGCTTTCATACTCTCCCAACCACCAACTCGATCAAGTCCAATATAAGTCAATACACCTGCACCAACGATCAAAACGAGTGCTTGTAAGGTTTCTGTATAAACTACCGCACGCATTCCACCTAGAACAGTGTATAATCCAGTAAGGATGACGGTAGCTATGGCACCAGTCCAAAAATCAATTCCCAAAAGCGCAGAAACGACAATACCTCCTGCATAAATTGTCACCGAGATTTTTGTAAGTACATAGGCTACAATAGAAAACACTGACAAGATCCATCGAAGCCTGGAATCAAAACGTTTTTCTAAAAATTCAGGCATAGTAAATACCCCTGCACGTTGGTAAAATGGCAAAAACACCCAACCTAATATCAGTACAATCCAAGCGTGAATTTCATAAATTAGCATGGGCAACTTATCACTTGCCCCTGCACCTGCAAGACCGACAACGTGTTCAGAGCCAATGTTGGACGCAAAAATTGAAGCTCCAACAACAAACCACCCTACATTTCTACCGGCTAAAAAGTAATCTTCCGTGTTGTTTTTTTTGTTTTTGATTACCCAAATAGCAATTCCAGCGAGTAATGTGAAATAAACAGCGATGGAAATCCAATCTAATGATTCTAATGTTTGCATAATTTAATATAAGTTCAGAACTGAAATTAGCTCTATTTATTAGTGAATTTAAATATTGTTTTCGAGGTATACGTTTCTTCGGGCTGAACTACTACTGATGGAAAACGCTCTTCATTTGGTGAGTTTGGATAGTGTTGTGTTTCCAAACAGAAACCAGCACGTTTAGCGTAAAACCCATCAGAATTTTTCATGGGATGTGAGCCGTCCAAAAAATTTCCAGAATAAAATTGTAGGGCTGGTTCATCAGTTTGAACTTCCAATTGTATCCCTGAAGTCGGATGTGATACGATAGCTGCAGTTCGCATTCCTATTTCGGGATGATTCAAAACCCAACAATGGTCATACCCCAATCCATTTTTTAATTGAACATCCTCTTTTTCAATATCTCTTCCTATTGTTTTCGGTTGTGTGAAATCAAAAGGGGTATTCGTAACATCGGCGACAATCCCAGTAGGAATAAGGGTTTCATCTACGGGTAAATAGCCAGAGGCGTTGAGTTGGAGGATATGATCTAAAATGTCTTTTCCTCCAGACAAATTAAAATAGGAATGTTGTGTTAAGTTCACAACTGTTGTTTTGTCCGTATTGGCGAGATAGTGAATTTCTAGTGCATTCTCAGAGGTTAGTGTATACAAGACTTCAACGCTTAGGTTTCCGGGATATCCTTCTTCCATATCTTTACTCAAATAGGTGAGTTTCAGGGAAACTTTGTCTTCTTGTTCAAGGGGTTCAGCGGTCCAAACGACTTTATCAAAGCCTTTCGTCCCTCCATGCAAGTGATTGTTTCCATTGTTTTGAACTAAAGTGTATTCAGTACCTTCAAGGCTGAATTTTCCATTGGCAATACGATTTCCATAGCGACCGATGAGTGCACCAAAATAGGGGCTGCTTTTTTCGTAATCACTGAGTTGATCATAACCCAGAACTACATCTTGTAATTTCCCAGCTCGATTAGGAACTTCCAAAGAAGTGATGATTCCTCCATAGGTCAATATTTGAACTCGCATACCTCCCGAATTTACAAGGGTGTAGCGTTCAACATCCCTTCCGTCTTGAGTGGTGCCAAAGGATTCTTTTTCTATCATGGCTTTTTGTGTTTCAGGAGTTTTACAAGCAATCAGGCTTGTGAAACTGATTAAGATTAATAATGTTTTTTTCATCATTTGATTTGTTCGGTTTTTATTTTTCATAATGGCGTTCATTTGCTGCCATCGTTTCTTTAAAATTTCGAATTTGAGTGGATGCATCAATGTTCAATAATTCCACGTTGGTCATTTCTGCAAAATCCTCGAGGATTTCTGTGTTTAAAGCTTGACTAAATACAGTGTGATGCGAACCTCCAGCCAAAATCCAAGCAGTGGTAGCGACTTCCAAATTGGGTTTACAATCCCACAACACCCTGGCTACAGGAAGCTTAGGCAATGCCTCGGGTATGCGAACAGCAGTAACTTCATTAAGAATAAACCGAAAACGATTTCCAAGATCCACTAAAGCTAAATTTAAACCCTCTCCTGGAGGAGCGTTAAAAACCAATCGAACAGGATCTTCTTTACCACCAATACCCAAGGGGTGAATTTCACAGGTCGGTTTTTCCTCAGCTATAGAAGGGCAAATTTCAAGCATATGAGAACCTAAAACCAGGGATTTGTTTTCCCCAAAATGATAGGTGTAATCTTCCATAAAAGAGGTCCCCTTTTTTAAACCTGTAGACATTACTTTTAGTACCCGGGTCATCGCTGCGGTTTTCCAATCTCCTTCTCCTCCAAAGCCATACCCATCGGCCATCAATCTTTGAACAGCGATTCCTGGAAGTTGTTTTAATGCTCCCAAATTTTCAAAGGTGTCTGTAAAAGCTTTATAACCGCCACGGTCTAAAAATTGCCGAAGGGCCAGTTCAATTTCTGCCGCTTCATACAAGGCCTTGCGTTGAGCACCACCTTCTTTTAATTTGGAATCTAAGGTGTAGCTTGTTTCGTACTCCTTAACCAAACCCTCGACTTGGGAAGTTTGAAGATTTTCGATTTCTTTTACCAAATCAGAAGCATCATAGGAATTGACAGAAAAGCCAAATTGAATTTGTGCTTCTACTTTATCTCCCTCGGTAACAGAAACTTCACGCATATTATCACCGAATCTGCATACTTTGAGCGTCTGCATCTCATGGTAGCCCAGAGCTGCACGAGCCCAATACCCAATAGAACGTTGTACAGTCTCTTTTTTCCAATGCCCTACAACGATTTTTCTCTTTATTCCCAATCGGGTCATAACATGGCCAAATTCTCGATCTCCATGGGCGGATTGATTTAGATTCATGAAATCCATGTCAATACTAGACCAAGGTATTTCCGCATTGAATTGAGTATGTAAATGGAGTAGGGGGATCTGTATTTTTTTTAACCCATTAATCCACATTTTAGCAGGAGAAAAAGTGTGCATCCATGTGATAACGCCAACACACTCATTGTTTGATGAGGCTTCAATACAGGTCTGAGTAATTTCTTCTTGTGTTTTTAAAATGGGTTTAAAAACAATTTCTAAGGGAATATGTCCGGATAAATTTAATCCTTCGATAACTGCTTTTGCGTTTGAACTAACTTGTTTCAAGGTGTCTTCTCCGTATAAGAATTGTGTCCCTGTAAGAAACCATATTTTTTTCTTCAGTATTGCTTTCATTACATAAAATTATTGACCATAATAGGCATCCTTTCCGTGCTTTCTGTTATAGTGTTTTTGAATGAGTGATTCTTTTAGACGAGCTGCCTTTGGATTGATTTCTAAGGTTAAATAAGCCAAATGAGCGATTTCCTCCAGTACTCGTGCATTGTAAACGGCCTTGGCTGCTGAATTTCCCCAGCAAAAAGGTCCGTGATTACCGAGTAGGATCATTTCTACCTCACGGGGATCGAGATTTTTTTGCTGAAAACACGCACTAATTTGAATTCCCGTATTGTGTTCATAATTTCCCTGCACAAGAGCATCACTCATGGGAGGGGCACAGGGGATATCCTCCGTTAGGTGATCTGCATGAGTTGTTCCAAAAATCGGAATGTCTCGTTGAGCTTGTGCCCAAGAAACCGCATAGAGAGAGTGGGTATGGGCTATTCCTCCAATAAAATCCCATTGGGAATACAGGTAGGCGTGGGTTCTGGTATCTGAGGAAGGTTTTAGATTTCCTTCGATGATCGTATTTTGAAAATCGACAATAACCATGTCTTCAGCACGAAGTTTTTTATAAGCAACTCCCGAGGGTTTAATTGCAAAAACTTTGTGATCGCGGTCAACAGCACTAACATTTCCAAAGGTATAGACCACCAGTCCTAAAGCATTGAGTTCCATGTTTGCTTGATAACAAGCTTCTTTTAAAGCGCTGTATTTTGAGTTCATATTACGATCTGTTTAGATGGGTTAGGCGTTCAATACTGATTCCTAAATCCGTATAGCGTTGCATTAATTTTGCCATGATTGCTGTTTGACTTGGGTCGGGTTTGTATTCGGCAATATAAGGAGATCCTAACACTTTTGTCGCTTCTTCAAAGGAATGGAAAAGACCTGCAGCTAATGCTGCATAAATCGCTGCCCCAAGGGCAGGAGTTTGTTCGGATTCTACAACCATGACAGACCTGTCCAGGGTATTGGCTAGAGTTTGCATGATGAAAGCAGATTTTTTTGCGACCCCTCCAATTCCAACGATTTGTTTGATTTCAACCCCTTCAGATTCAAATCGATCTACAATGGTTTTTGATCCAAAGCAGATCGCATGAATTAATGCTAAAAAAAGATGGGGAGCGGTTGTTCCCAAGTTGAGGTTTGAAATGGCTCCTTTCAAGTGTTGATTGGCGTCGGGTGTCCTTCTGCCGTTAATCCAATCTAAAGCTACCGGAACAGTAGTGTCAAGAGGAATGTCTTTTGCTGCCTCACTTAGTTTGGTGATGAGTTTTTCGTCAAATTCAGCTTGTAGTTCTTTTTTTTGTTGAGCACTGAGGATTTTAGACTCCAAGACTACGTGGTTTAACGGCCATTCTAAAACCGATTTAAACCAAGCCAAAACATCTCCAAATGCAGATTGACCCGCTTCAAGACCTACCATACCTGGGATGACAGAACCATTTACTTGACCACAAATGCCTTTGACCGTTTTCTTGAGGAAAAGCGGATTACTAGAAACCATGATGTCACAAGTCGAGGTTCCCATGACGCGAACCAATGATTTTTCTTCTATTCGTGCACCAACAGCGCCAGCATGGGCATCAAATGTTCCTACGCTGATCACAGTACTTGTGCTCAGTCCTAAACGATCTGCCCAGTAGGGGGATAGTGTTCCCGCTACAGTATCAGCGGTAAAAGTTTCTTTGTAGAGGTGATCTCTGAGTTTTCCTAGACGAGAGTCCAATTGATTTAAAAATTCTACAGAAGGCAAACCGTCCCATTCTTCATGCCACATGGCTTTATGACCCGCTGCACAACGAGAACGTTTAAACGAATTTAAATCTTTATTTTCGATGAGGAGATACGTCATGTAATCGCAGTGCTCCATCCAGGTATAGGTTTTCTTTGCGACTTCTTCGTCTTCTCGGTACACATGAGCAATTTTTGCCCAAAACCATTCTGAGGAATAAATGCCTCCCTCATATTTGAGATAATCCACTCCACCCCAAGATTTGGAGAGACGGTTTATTTCTTCTGCTTCTTTCAATGCGGTATGGTCTTTCCATAAGACCATCATTGCATTCGGATTGTTTTCAAATTCTTTTTTAAAAGCTAAAGCTTCTCCATCATCAGCCATGGGTAGAGGTGAGGAGCCTGTAGTATCCACAGTAATTCCCCTCACTAGGGAGGGATTAATTTCAGAGGTTTTTAAAACTGCTTTAATCGTGTTTTCTAACCCCTCAATATGATCCGAGGGATGCTGTCTGAACTGATTTTGTATGGGATCGCAAAAGGCATGTGTACTCCAACGCTTGTAGAAGTGAACAGAAGTAGCTTCTTCCTTACCAGTAGTGGTATTGAGAAGCACCGCCCGAACGGAATCGGTTCCGTAATCTAATCCAATAACATAGGCATCCATCATTAGTTTTTTCTAAATTTTAGAATACGAAATGACATCGCAGGAAGGTTGATGCTGTTGGTTTTAGTATTCCAGTAAAGTTCCTGTATATCTGTGCTAATTTTTTCTGGGGAATCAATACTGTTTACCGCGTTGAGATCATCGTAAGCCAAAGTTTCAGCAGTAAATTTAGGAGTAAATGAAAATCCTTTGATGTTTACTTGGACTGCCCTTTCGGATTCACTCGTATTGACCAGTTTTATGAGTATTTCCTTTGAATTCTCATCGTATACCGATGAAGCATAGATGTTCTCTTGACCGACAGCCTTTTCTCCATTGACTAGGGTTTTTAGCAGGTGAGTACCCGGATTTTGACCATACATTTTTTGGACATAATAACTGGGTGTCCCATAAGAATTTAAATTATTGAACCAAATTAAATCTGTTTTCCATTGCCAACCTTCCGTATGAGCCATAAGCGGGGCATAAGAGGTCATTCTAACTAAATCAGCATTTCTTTCGATTCCTGTCATAAATGCGGCTTCGGAGAGTGCACATTCCCAATTGTTTTCGTTTTCTGGACTTGCGGTAGCTACGGATTGCGCAGCGTATTCTCCTGCAAAAACTTGAGGTCCATTTCTGTCGTAGGAGTCGTATCGATCCGCGTTTGCTCTAAACCACTCGGGCGATTTGTAATAATGTTCATCAACGATTTCTGCATTCATTTCTTTGAGTTCTTTCCAACCATATTCGAAGAAATCTCCCTCTGGAAAGGGACCTGAACCGGATACAATGATCATTTCAGGATATTTATTTTTTATTGCTTTGTCAAATTCTTTGTACCGTTTGATATATTCTGGACCCCATTGTTCATTTCCAATTCCGATGTATTTCATATGAAAAGGTTCAGGATGTCCCATTTCATGGCGAAGTTTACCCCAAGGGGTATCGATCGTTCCATTTGCAAATTCGATCAAATCAAGTGCGTCTTGAATGTAGGGTCCCAATTCATCCATTGGTACTAATTCTCCCGTGTTAAATTGACAGGCCATTCCGCAACCTAATATGGGTAAAGGCTCTGCTCCGAGATCTTCAGAGAGCTGAAAATATTCAAAAAAACCAATCCCAAAACTCTGGAAATAATCTGGTGTTAACCGATGGTTAAATTCAGTATTCCAACGATTGATCAAACTACTTCGATTCTCTATAGGGCCAATTGTTTTTTTCCATTGATAGCGACGTGCTAAAGTTCTTCCTTCAACTATACATCCGCCAGGAAAGCGTAAAAATCCAGGATTCAACCCTTCAATTAATTCTACTAGATCTTTTCGGAGCCCCTTTTTTCGATTCTTCCAAGTGTTTTGGGGAAAAAGGGAAATCATATCCAGATCAATAGTTCCTTTCCCTTCAAAACGTAATCTAAGTTGAGCTTTTTCTGAAGTTTGCGAGGCTGTAATGAAGGCCTCGTAAGTAGTCCAATTTTTAGAATCGGGTAGAATTGTAGTACTTCCAATGATATTCTCATCCTCATCCAACAACTCTGCAATCACTTTTGTGATCCCTTGGGGCTTTGCTATGTTGATGGAAAAGTCATAGACTCCACTTTTCTTAATACCCATCCCTCTAAACCCTTCATTGATTAATTGATAGCCTTTTGGATTGTTTACGGTAACTTGAAGGAAATTAGCATTTGATTCAGTATTTGTTTGCTGAACTACTACAGCGATACCGGATTCGGTATTATAGGTATGCCGATTGGAATTGGGTTCCAACCAGCCCATTTTTGGTAGAGTGAACTCAAAAGATCTGTTTTTAACGAGTTCTGCATAAAGCCCACCATCAGCGGCAAAGTTTATATCCTCAAAAAAAATCCCGTACATCGTAGGTGCAATTTCGGCGAGGTAGTTCGTAGCGTCCACCTCTAGATTCGTTTTCTGTGCAACTAGCTGTTGTGCAGACAAGAACAGGAGGAAGACCCTCAAAATAGGAGTAAAGGATTTCATAGTGTACGGTTTTTTTTGCACTGTATTTTTCTTTAAACAACTTTCAGAAAGCGTAAGGTAAACCAAGCTTTATATTTAGTTTCCTTTTAAAACAAGAACAGAAAAGGGAGGAAGTTCCAGGGTTATGGTTCCGTTTTTCAATTTTGCTTTATTGTATTCAACAGGAATGATGGTCTCTGGATGGTCAAAATCGTTATGATCTTGAATGGATTTTGACTTCAAAATTAAACCTTCTAAATTTTTAATATTTAAGGAACGTACGTCAATGGATACGGTATGAGATTTTTTATCATCAATGTTTACTAGAGAAATGTTGATCTGATTGTTTGGTCCTTGAGAGGCTGAAATACTGATTGCAGGTAAAGAATCACCGTTTTTTTCAAAGAGAGGGGAATCGTAACTAATAGGGATTAATTGGGCATCTTGATGAACCGCATACATTTTCATAACATGATAGGTGGGTGTTAAAATGATTTTTTCACCCTCGGTTAAAATTACCGCTTGCAAAACATTAATAGTTTGGGCTAGGTTCGCCATTTTAACTCGTTCCGCATGATTGTTAAAAATATTCAAAGTCATTCCAGCAATCATTGCATCTCTCATGGTATTTTGTTGATAAAGAAAACCAGGATTGGTTCCAGGCTCTACATCATACCATCCTCCCCATTCGTCTACGATAAGGTCAATGCGTTTAGCTGGATCGTAAACATCCATAATGGCTGAATGTTTGGTAATGTATTCCTCCATTTTATAAGCGCGTTGCATGGTCTGAAAATATTGTGTCTCACTAAATTCAGTTGCAGATCCTTTATTGCCCCAATCGATCACTGAGTAGGAGTGAAGTGCAACAGCTTCGATGAGGTTTTTGGGAATATTTTTCATTAAAACTTCTGTCCAATTGTAGTTGCCATCACTTGCCCCTGAAGCTACTCGATATAAATCGGTCGTGTTGCTCCAGTCGGTCATGTATGTGGCGTATTGTCTGTAGAGGTTAGAATAATATTCAGCAGTCATATGTCCTCCACAGCCCCAAGCTTCATTCCCAAGTCCCCAAAAACGAACATCCCAGGGTTTTTCTCTTCCGTTTTCTTTTCTGAGATCTGCCATAGGGCTTACTCCGTCATGATTGACGTATTGAATCCAGTCTGCAAATTCTCGAACTGTCCCACTCCCGATATTTCCTGAGATATAGGGCTCGGTATTTAGTGCCTCACAGAGGTTTAAAAAATCATGAGTTCCAAAACTGTTATCCTCGGTTACTCCTCCCCACCATTGATTTACTATGGTGGGTCTATCGGCTTTATTACCGATACCGTCTTTCCAGTGGTAGGTATCCGCAAAACAACCGCCAGGCCATCTTAAATTGGGAATCTTCATATCAATCAAAGCGGCTATAATATCTTTCCGAACACCCTCCAGATTTGGGATTTCGCTGTCTTCCCCAACATAGAAACCCCCGTAGATACAGCGACCTAAGTGTTCGGCAAAATGACCGTAAATGTGTTTGCTGATCTGTGGAGCCTTTTCCGATGGGTATAGTTTTACATCTACACTAGATTGTGCAAAACTGAATTGTAGGAACGTTAGAAAAAGGAGGGTCAAAAGGGATTTTTGGATGGTTTTCATAGGGAATGTGATCATTAGTTTTTTGTAAAATAATAATTTTTAAATATAAGTGTTAAATTAACACATATTTTTATGAGTTCAAAAAAATAACCGGTAAATAAAAAATCTAAAAAATCAATTTTAAAAAAGGGATCTAATAGAATGACTTATTTGAATCATTACAACGAAGAAGATAAAGTGCTGGTTGCAGTGGACTGTATTATTTTTGGTTTTGATGAGGAAGGATTAAAAATCCTTTTTGTTAAAAGAGGTTTTGAACCTGAAAAAGGAAAATGGTCCTTGATGGGTGGATTTTTAAAACGTGAAGAGAATTTGGCCGAAGCAGCTACTAGGGTATTGTTTTCACTTACAGGTTTACAGGACATATATATGGAACAGCTTTATTCTTATAGTGAGATTGATCGGGATCCTGTCACTCGGACGATATCGGTTTCCTATTTTGCATTGATTAACAAGAATAAATACGACCTTAAACTCAATATAAAAAATGAGGCTCAATGGTTTAAGTTTTCCGAAGCTCCACTTCCCATTTTTGATCATCAACAGATGATAGAAAAGGCACTTATTCGATTGAGAAGAAAAGCGTTGAGCACCCCTCTTGGGTTTGAATTGTTGCCTGAGAAATTTACAATGAGGCAACTAAAAAGACTATACGAATCCATTCTAAATCAAAAACTTGATAAAAGAAACTTTATCAATAAGTTTAATTCTTTAGACATACTGGTTAAATTAGAAGAGAAGGACAAAACGTCATCAAAAAAGGGAGCATTTCTGTATAAATTTGACGAAAAAAAATATCAACTTAAAAAGGAGGAAGGATTTAATTTCAAACTGTAAAAGCGAAAAGGGTTAACTTTTAGGAGCCATAAAAAAGGATCCGTTTAGGAGATAAAAATAAAGCGGATTACATTCTTCAAGACCAAAAAAAATAGAATGTTTTGCAAAAAAATCTGTTTGGTCAAGAATGGTAAATATTTTAAACTTTAGTTTTATGGATTTAACAAATAAAGCTATTTTTGCACCAAGTTTAGCAAAAGATAAAAAAGGCTTTCCCTTTTTTGATTTTAAAGGGTCGCGTAGCTCAGCTGGATAGAGCATCTGCCTTCTAAGCAGACGGTCACAGGTTCGAATCCTGTCGCGATCACAAATTTTCTAAGGAACACCCTGTATTTACAGGGTGTTTTTTTTTGCTGCGTTTTAAAGTAAATATCTAGTATTTTTGGGAGTTCTTTAATCCGAGTTTTTATCAATAATTTCAGACGGAAAACGTAAACTCCCCAGTAATTCCCAAGAGATAATAATATTGCATGTTTTCTGATAAGTAACTAGCCCCAAGGAATTTGAAACGCTTTTAAGTTGCGTTTTTTGATTCATTGAGTTTTTTTAATTCTTGAAGAATAGCATTCAAAAGTTGGGTTTGACGATCTAGATTCGTCAATACTTCTCGATCTGTTACTTTCTGTTCAATAGTTCGGGTTTTATTAAAGTATTTCATAGGTATAAGATTTGAATAGTTAAATTATTAAATATTTTAATTTGAACAATAGGGGGGGTAAATATTTACTGACAATCCTATACCTTCGTTAAGTTAATTACAAATCCCTTATTTATGAAGATTGGTGTACCCAAAGAAATAAAACCTCAAGAAGCAAGAGTTGGACTTACACCAGCTGGAGCGCTTACCCTAATTCGATCAGGACATCATTTAATTGTTCAAAAGGGTGCTGGTGAACTCAGTGGAATTGCGGATAATGAATATGTAGCCGTTGGTTGTGAAATAGCCTCTGATATAAAATCAGTCTATACGTTGGCTGAAATGATTGTCAAAGTTAAAGAACCCATGCCTCAAGAATACCCTTTGATCCAGCCTGGACAATTGCTGTTTACTTATTTTCATTTTGCGTCCAGTGAAACACTTACCCAAGCCATGATTCAAAGTGGTTCGGTTTGCATAGCCTACGAAACCGTGGAAGAAAATGGAAAACTTCCCTTACTTATTCCCATGTCTGAAGTGGCGGGGAGAATGGCTACCCAAGAAGGGGCGAAGTATTTAGAAAAACCTTTTGGAGGTTTTGGGATTCTCCTTGGAGGAGTAACGGGAGTTCAACCTGCCAATGTTATGGTTATTGGCGGTGGCGTCTCAGGAACTGAAGCTGCTCGTATGGCTGCCGGACTAGGAGCAAATGTCACGATATTAGACACCAATCTCAATCGACTTCGAGAATTAGAAAGTATTATGCCTGCCAACGTTACTCCATTGTATTCAAACTCCTATACGATAGAACAGGAATTAAAACGGTCGCATCTGATCATAGGGACGGTTCTTATTCCGGGTTCTAAGGCACCAAAGTTAATTCGTAAGGAGATGTTAGCTAAAATGATGCCTGGAACTGTATTAGTCGATGTTGCTATTGATCAAGGCGGTTGTTTTGAAACCAGCGAACCCACTACCCACGATGCTCCAATTAAGATTAAAGAAGGGATTATTCATTATGCGGTAACCAATATGCCGGGTGCTGTCCCCAACACCTCTACTACAGCTCTTACAAACGCAACCCTAAGTTATGTGTTGCAATTGTCTAATAAAGGCTGGAAAAAGGCGTGTTCTGAAAACAAAGCCCTGGCTAAAGGTCTAAACATTGTCGAGGGTAAAGTTGTCTATAAAGAAGTTGCGGAAGCTTTTGAATTAGAGTATATTGAAGCTTCATCCTTGTTGAATTGACATGAAATATACTCCTTTGAGGTTAAATGTTTTCACCTTCTTCAAACTGCCTTCTGTTTGGTGGTGCGGGGTACGTGTTAAAAAGATAGAGAAGAGCTTTTGCGAAGCTACCGTAGTTCATCGCTGGATCAATCAAAACCCATTTCAATCGATGTTTTGGGCAGTGCAAGGCATGGCGGCAGAGCTCACCACTGGGGTTTTAATAATGCAAGCCGTACAAAATTCAAACAAAAAGGTTTCCATGCTTGTACTTAATAATCGCGCAAACTTTTCAAAAAAAGCTCGAGGTAAAATCAGCTTTACTTGTGATGGGGGAGATGAAATTACAAAAGCATTGAAGAATTTAATCAGCTCTAACGAACCGCAAACCCTCTGGCTCAATTCTAAAGGTACGGATCCCCAAGGTGATGTCGTGGCAAGTTTTGAATTCGAATGGACCTTACTCTTAAAAAAATAAATTATGCAATTACCTTTTCAAGACCGATTGAGTCTGCCAGTAGTAGCAGCTCCAATGTTTTTAATTTCAGGACCACAGTTGGTTATTGAATGTTGTAAAAACGGAATTATTGGGACCTTTCCAGCATTAAATCATCGGACTACTGCAGGTTTTGAGGAATGGGTTATCGAAATCAAAGAGACACTTGCGGCATACGAAAAAGAAAGCGGTAAGAAAGCAGCTCCGTTTGGGGTAAACTTAATTGTACATCCTACTAATCCCAGAGTACAGCCTGATCTTGAAATTTGTATCAAACATCAGGTTCCCTTGATTATTACTTCCTTAGGGGCAGTTCCGGATTTGGTCAATGCTGTTCATAGCTATGGAGGACTAGTGTATCACGATATCATCAAAAAAAGGCATGCTGAAAAAGCGGCTGAGGCAGGTGTAGATGGACTTATTTTAGTTTCGGCAGGAGCAGGAGGTCATGCAGGCGCTCTAAATCCGATGGCATTGATTAATGAAATCAAAGCTTTTTTTAAAAAAACCATCTTACTCTCCGGCTGCATTAGTACCGGTCAAGACATCGCATCTGCCCTTCAAATGGGAGCAGACCTTGCCTATATGGGAACACGGTTTATCAATGTTAAAGAAAGCATGGCTGATCCAAAATATCAAGAAATGATCATCAATAGTAGAGCAGAAGACATCGTTTATACGGCTGCGGTATCAGGAGTCAATGCCAATTTTCTTCGACCTAGCTTGGAAGCCATGGGGATTACGGAAGAACTTTGGTCGCAATCTAAAAAAATTGATTTTGGAAGTGAATTGGATGCTGCCAAAGCTGAAGCTCAAGCATGGAAAACAATTTGGTCAGCAGGGCAGGGGGTAACCGCAATTCACGATGTTCTCCCTACAGCTCAATTAATTACTCAATTGAAAAGGGAGTTTCAATCAGCACTTCAAGCTCAACAAGAAAACTTAGGGAAGTATTGTTAATCAATTACTCCTCGGACAGATCAATACGTATTAACGCGTTAAGCGATAAATCAATACTGCTGTGCGTTGGATCAAAGCATTCATGGTCTTAAGATTTACAGTTTCCTGAGGAGTATGAGCTCCATTTCCCATAGTTCCTAAACCATCCAGACCATCGACATCATTGGCAACAAAAGAAATGTCAGCAGCTCCTCTTCGACCCGGGTCATATCCTGAAACAGGACCAAAACCTAAATCTTGGCTAACTTCACTCAACTGTTCCAAAAGTGCTTCGTTACCTTCTGTTGGTCCCATGGCGGGATAACTGTCGGTAAAATGAATCTCAGCAGTAGTTTGAGGTAGGTTTTGAGATACAATTTCTCGCATTTTTGCACGTGCATTTTCTTTTTGCTCCTCTGAAATAAAACGCAATCCTCCGTTTACAATTGCTTTTTGAGCAACAACATTCGTTTTTCCAAAAACTTCCCCACTACTCGTTTGTTTGTCGTACTCCACAAATGTCCCTCCTAAAAGAGTACCTGGATTGAAGGTTAAGTATTCTTCTCCTCGAACTTCCTCGTAAAAAGCGTTGAGGATACGGCTCATCTCAAAGATGGCACCTGCACCGACCCGCTCATTAAAAATTCCTGAGGAATGAGCTCTCTTGCCTTGAACCTCTACTTGCCATCCTGAGGCACCCCGTCTGGCTATGGTGGCATTGTCAAATCCTGTAGCGTTTTCAAATCCCAACGCAATATCGGCAGCTTTCCCTGCATCAATTAAATCCTTTCGAGAGATGGAAAGGGGTTTCCCTGTACTCTCTTCATCACCAGTGAAGGCTACGGTTATTGAACTGTCTTTGAGTAAATTAAGATCAGCTAAAGCTTTCAAGGCGAAAAGGACAACTACATCCCCTCCCTTCATATCGTTAGCTCCAGGGCCATATGCCATGCTGTCATTGAGACGCTCAAAGGATTGAAAAGGACTGTTTTCCTCGAATACGGTATCTAAATGCCCTATAAGCAAGAGTTTTTTACCTCGATTTCCATCTATAGAGGCAAATAAATGTCCCGCGCGGTTCATTTCCTCTGGCATATCGATCCAACGCGTCTGAAATCCAATTTCTTTAAACGCTTGATTGAAAACGGTTCCTACTTCTTTAACCCCTTTTTTATTCAATGATCCGCTGTTGATATTAACCACTTCTTCTAAAAAAGAAATGCTTGCTTCATCAAGGCTTTTAACTTTTTCTACAATCTTGCGTTCGGTTCTACTTAGTTTTTGAGCTTGAAGATTCAAGGAAAATAAAGCAAAACAAAGAGAAAGGGCAAAGAAATGATTCATCATATCCGTTTTTAAAAATTCTTGGTAAGAGACTTTACAATTTTATTCTCTGAGAGAAACTCTTGTGCAATCACCTTGATGGTAGTGTATAATGGAATGGCAATAATCATCCCGACAGGACCAAGCAAAGTGCCTGAAGCTAGTATAACTATAAAAATTTCTAGAGGATGCGATTTGACACTGTTGGAAAAAATAAAGGGCTGACTGAAGAAGTTGTCAATAAATTGTCCAGCAATAAATCCAATCATAACGTAAGTGGTTTTAGGGAGGATAACTGTACTAAAATCAGCTCCAATAAAACTGCTCATGGTAAGGAGTAACATTAAAACACCCCCAATAATGGGACCTAGATAAGGGATCAAATTTAATAACGCACACAAAAAGGCAATGATAAACGCATTTTCTACATTAAATACAGCTAAAACAATACTGTAAACGATCATCAAAATGGAGATTTGTAGCAGCAATCCTAGAAAATAACGAGAGAGTAAACTCTTTGTTTTTTCTATAGATTTTTCAACTCGGCTACTCAGTTTGTCATTTACCAAAGCCAAGATGATTCGTTCTTGAAGATGACTGTCTTTTAAGAAAAAAAACAAAATAAAAACCACTGAAAACAAACCAATGGTGAACCCTCCCAACAACTCTAACGTTTGGTTTAAAAGTTCTGGGAGCAACCCTAGATTGATGTTTTGGAATAGGTTGTCTACCGAAAATTGTTGTTGCCAAAAGCCGTTATCTAAATTGAAATACACACTGATTTCCTCCAAAAGGGTTTCAATATTGTCTTTTAAAAGATCAACATCCAATAAGGATAAATTCTCTCCTTGTTGAATCAAAAGAGGAACAAAAAGTGAAAAAATACTAATGAGCAACCACAATAAGAAAACTATAGTCAGGGTGGAGGCTAAAATACCTCGCATTTTTAGGCGCTGCATTAAAAACTGATTGATGGGACGTCCAATTAAACTGACGATCCCTGCAATAAGCATATAAATCAACAAAGTTTTAACCTGCAAAAGCAACCATACCAAAATACAGATTCCCGTAAGTTGGAGGACAGCTCTTACAATACCATTCGCGATTTCTTTTGCATTCATAGGTTAAATATAGGAAAGTTTAGAACTTCAATTCGATTGTTGCTGGAGAAAAACCGTGTGGCAAGCTAAGAGTCCCGCTGTTTCCGTCCGAAAACGTTGAGATCCAATACTTACCGGTTGATATCCATGCCGTCCTGCAAGTTGTATTTCATCTTTACTAAAATCACCTTCGGGTCCAATGAGCAAGGTCACGTTCTTGTGGTTTAGATTACAACTGGCCAAAGCTTGTTTTGGACCGTCTGCACAATGAGCAATAAACCCAGACTGAACCTCAGTTTGAATGAAATCAATAAAGGGAGTTAAGGGATGAATTTTGGGTAAATGAAATTGCTGTGATTGTTTCAGTGCAGCAATAGTAATTTTTTCAAAGCGAAGTTCTTTGGTGACTTTACGTTCGGAATGCTCACAGAGTAGGGGGGTGATGGAGGAAACCCCCAGTTCAGTTAATTTCTCAATCAACCACTCCATTCGATTGTTGTTTTTGGTAGGGGCAATTGCCAAATGAATTTGCTTTTCGGGAGTTGGATGGAGTATAGACTCTATTTTTTTGGCTTGTGCAGCATTCGGTAAAACGGAGGTTAGTTTCCCTCTCCATTCCAAACCCCTCCCATTCGTCAAGGTTATGGAATCTCCTTCTTTTTTGCGAAGTACTTTTGCCAAGTGTTTGCTCTCCTCCTTAGAGAAGGAAAAGTCTTGTAGGTCAGCGTGAATGGAGTTATCAAAAAATAGGACCATGATTAATATTTCAATCGTGCTTGAGAGGAATCGGTAAACGCACCAATTTGTTTCTTTTGAAGCTTATAATAAGCCGCAATGCCAATCATAGCAGCGTTATCAGTAGTGTACTTTAGGGGAGGTAAAAACACCTTCCATTGATGACGTTCTTCCCGCGCCTTCAATTGCTGGCGTAATTCTGAATTTGCAGCCACACCCCCTCCAATGACAATTTGATTGAGGTGATATTCCTTAGCTCCTTGCTCAATTTTATTGAGAATAATCTGTACTAAAGTAAATTGTAAACTTGCACATAGATCGTTTAGATTATCTGAAATAAAACGAGCATTTATTTGTGTTTCTTTGTGAATGAAATTGGTAAAAGCTGTTTTTACTCCACTATAGCTGACATGGTATCCTTCCATATTTGGAATTGGAAACTGAAATTTATTGGGATCCCCTGTTTGTGCGAGTTTATCAATTTGTGGCCCCGAGGGATAGTCCAGACCCATTCGTTTTCCACATTTATCAAAGGCTTCTCCTATGGCGTCGTCTAGGGTGGTTCCTAGAATTTCCATATCAAAGTACTCCTTTACCAAAACGAGTTGGGTATGCCCACCAGAAACCGTTACACCTAAAAAAGGAAAATGCGGTGTTGCAATTCCCTCTTCCTCTATAAAATGAACCAAAAGATGCCCTTGCATGTGATTGATGGGGATCAGGGGAAGGTTTAGAGAAAGCGCTAAAGACTTGGCAAAAGCACTCCCCACAAGTAAAGAACCTAAGAGACCAGGTCCTTGGGTATAAGCGATTGCGGTTAGCTCATTTTTGTCGATATTTGCTTGAACTAAAGCTTGATCAACAACAGGAATTATTTTAGATTGATGTGCTCGTGATGCCAGTTCAGGAACAACGCCACCGTAGGCTTGATGAATGGTTTGATTTGCAATACAATTGGACAATACCTTTCGGTCGCTGAGAACCGCTGCAGCAGTGTCGTCACAGGAAGATTCAATCGCTAAAATAAGTTCTGGTTTAGACAACATAGTGTTTTATAAAGCGTTACAAAAATAAACGAATTCATATCAAAAAGAGTAAAAAAATAGCGGCAATCCTGATGGTGAGTCTCCTCGTAGCTATGGGGGTTGGCTTGGTCTTGATTTCTACCTCATGGGTACAGTCGCGTATTTTAAAAAAAATCACCCAAAATTTTGAAAGTACAACCCAGCAAAAAATCAATTTTAATAAAATTCGTTTACAATGGAACGGAAAATTTGAAGTGTCTGGAATCTTTATTGGAGATCATCATAACGATACGCTTGCCTACATTGATCAAATACAAACTTCCATTAACGACCTCAAACGAATTCAACGCAGTGATTTTGATTTGAATGAATTAGAGGCTACAGGGGTTTACTTAAACATCAAAAAATACCCAGGAGAGGCCTACCATTCCTTAAATGTGTTGATTCGTAAGTTAAAAAGAGAACGGACATCAACCCATCCCACCACGTTCCATGTAAATACTTTTGGTCTTATTCATTCCAGCTTTAGATATGCCGACTTAAATACAGAAATTGAGCCCATCCAATTCGATTCCTTAAATTTTAATTCCACCGATTTGGAGTTTTCAAAAGACAGCCTCCATTTTAGTATGAATTTATTGGAAGGAAAGCTAAATTCTCCTTACCAAGAAATAATTAAAACTCATGCAAGCGTGTTTTATGCGCCAGGCAACTTGACGTTAGACGATTGGGAAGTAACGGTTGGTAAAAATAGTTTGATGGGTACATTAAGTTTAAAAGGAGAAAACAATAGCTTTTTGGAATTTACTGAAAAAGGGCTGATAGATTTAACGGTTAGTAAGAGTCAGCTGGATTTAAAATCAATACTAAACCAACAGCCTTGGCAATCGGATTTAAATATATTAAACGCTGAGTTCACAGCATCAGGAACTTTAAATGATTTTGTAGTCAATGCTTTGGTTTTAAACCATGACGCATTCAGCCTCAAGGGTCAACTTATTGGACATCATATATTAAACCAAAAAGAACGGAAGTGGCAGTTGGATCTTGAGGAGGCAATACTCCAAACAAAACCCTTTATTGTTAAAAACAAAAAACTAGCAGGAATTAAAAAATACCTAGAAGCCGATCGTTTACAATTGAACGGTTCAGTTCAATATTCAACGGATCAAATTGACTTTATCCTCAATTCAAAGAATCGTTGGGGAAATATTTCATCACAGGGGTCATTGCAAACCGGGATTTTAGACTCAGAGAAAGCGATAACGGGCTTTGTTATTAATTCCAAGCTTAAATCAATGAAATTGCTTTTGGCTGGGCTTTCAGATCAAAAAATGAATTGGGGCGGTGATTTTGAGTTGATAGGAAAGCAGTCACCTCAAATGAATTTAGAATTGAATTGGAAGTTGAATAATTTTTTTATTGGCACCTCTAATTACCTTCTTTCTCAAATTGATTTGGAAGGAAATTACAGAAATAATCAAATACGAAATACACTAGGAATTGACAATGAACGGGTAGGCTTAAAAAGTGACCTACTTTTCGATTTTTCAAATACCATTCCGACCTACACTCTTGCGGCCAATCTTACTAAATGGGATTTAAATCATCTGGGTTTACGTCTCGGGCAGGGTAAAAGGGAGTTTAGAGGGGTAATACTCGGCGATTTTAAAGGGGATCGTATTGACACTATGGTAGGAGAAGTTAAGATTTCTGCGGCAAGAATAACAAATGAAAATACCGAAGTTGATTTGAATCCCATTACTATTTCTCAGCGGTTTATCGATGGGGAAACAGAACTGGCAATACATAACTCAGATTGTATTTCTGGTATGGCCAAAGGGACATTTACGACCTCTCAGTTATCGAAGCTTTTCCAGCAAACGCTTCATGAGGTTTATCCTTTCTTACCCTCTAAGGAAACCGAGAAAAATCAGAGTTTGACCTTTAATCTAAAGATTTACGAAAAACTACTCGACGCTTTATATCCAGATTTTTCAATTTCAGAAAACATTTCTTTAAAAGGAACCATCGGTTCGAATATTAACAATTCAATAATTACCTTGGACGCCCCTCTGCTTCGGTGGGATACCGCTCAATTGGAAAACCTTCATTTTCAAATAGACACCAACAACCCCATCTACAATACCTTCTTGAGTGTTGATAAACTCTCACATCCTTATTTCAAAGGGAAAGAGTTTAATATGATCAGCACAAAATTAATGGACACGCTGTTTTTTCGATCTGAATTTACCAAACAAGCAGAGGATCAAAAACCGTTTGAAGTCAATTTTTACCATACTTTGGAGGCAGGAGTGATTTCCCATTTTGGGTTAAAGAAATCCATACTCCCCTTGGGGACAGATTCATGGATTGTAAATCCGGAGAATTTAACAAATCAAAAAATAAGTTATAATGTCAGAACAAGGGAGACCGAGGTAAGTCAACTCTCAGCCCTCTCTGATGAGCAAGCAATTCAACTACAGGGTCGCTTTAAAGATTCTACTGATTATGCGGTTAATGTAGCTGTCCAAAAGTTAAAGCTCGACAATATTGCACAGAAAAACACCACCTTAAATCAAAGAGGGGAGGCCAGTCTTCGATTGAATGTCATACGCTCTGAAGAAACCAATCGGTTGGACTTATCTGCTCGCATAGCAGATTGGACGATCAATGATCAAGAAATGGGAGACTTTGATCTGGAGGCCAATGGAAACACGCTAATGAATGCCTATGTTGTTGCCTTTAATTTAGGGAAAGAAAATAAAAAATCTCTTTTTGCAAAAGGTGTTTGGCAGGGTTGGGAAGATCCTACGGTAAACATGAATATGTCTTTTGATGGTTTTAGCCTAGGTTTTTTATCCTTGTTGGGAAAAGATGCCATTCAAAATATCGATGGAGAAATTACAGGAGATATCAATGTGTGGGGTCCGATTCAACAACTCAAGCACAATGGAATTCTCAACCTACAGCACGCTCAATTTAGTATTCCGTATCTAAATGTCCATTATAAAGCGATGCCGACCAACGTCCTGTTGTCAAATCAAGAATTCTCCTTTAAATCGGTTTCTCTTTATGAGGAGGATGAGGGCACTACAGCATCCTTGGAAGGAACTTTTTCCCATGTCAATTTTAGAGACTGGAGCACTCAATTGAATATTCAATCTCCAAGAATGTTGTTGTTAAATACACCTCAATTGCCCGAATCACTTTTCTTTGGGCAAGGGTTTTTAAATGGAAAACTGAGTTTAACAGGTCCTACAAAAAACTTGAGCATCAACCTACAAGGAGCTACTGAGGCAGGAACATCAATAAAAATACCATGGGCAGAAGATTATGGGCTTAGTGATTCTTCTTTTGTGCAATTCGTGGATAAAAATAATTTAGGGAAGCAAAATAAGGAGGACCAAGAACAGCAACTCAAGGAAATCAGTGGGTTGGAATTGAATTTTGAATTGGATGTAACCAATAAGGCGAGTGTTGAGATTGTAATCGACCAAGAAACAGGCAGTTATCTTAGTGGAAGAGGAGCAGGAAACCTTTTTATGGAAATTAACACCAATGGTAAATTCAATATGTGGGGGGATTTTATCACTTTCGATGGAGTCTATAATTTTAAAAATTTGGGAGTAATCGATAAGAAATTTAATGTAAAACCAGGAGGAACCATCGTTTGGGAGGGAAACCCGCTTGAAGCACAAATGAATTTAGAGGCCGTTTACAGTGTTCCAGGTGGAGCAAATCCTGCCTTGTTATTAGATAATCCAAACTTTAATAAAAGTATACCCACCGAGGTTTTAATTCGCTTGCAAGGGAATCTACTAAAACCCGATGATCCAGTTTTTGAAATCGATTTTCCCAATACCAGTGGAACAGTAGCCTCAGAAATCAATTACCGTTTAGCTGACCCACAAAGAAGTCAGTTACAAGCTTTATCTCTGCTTTCACAGGGAATTTTCATCAATGAGGTTAGTGTATCTATGCAGGGAATAACAAATAATCTCTATCAAAAAGCTTCCGATATTGTCAGCAATCTGATTGGGGAAGAAAATGATAAACTCAAAGTTGGAATAGATTATTTACAAGGGGATAAAAGTGCTTTGTTGGATATTGCTACTGAGGACCGACTGGGTTTTACCCTATCCACTCAAATTAGTGATCGTATCTTACTCAATGGTAAGATAGGGGTTCCCGTAGGGGGAGTAGAACAAACCTTGATTGTTGGGAATGTGCAAATTGATTTTATTTTAAATGAGGAAGGATCCCTTAGGGCTAAAGTATTTAATAAAGAAAATGAATTTCGGTATATAGGAGATGAATTAGGCTATACGCAAGGGGTTGGACTTTCCTATGCGGTCGATTTTAATACTTTTGAAGAATTGATTCAAAAAATCATTCATTCTCAACAGCAAAAATCCATAATTCAAGATCCAATTGCAGCAGACAATGCCATCCAATCTGAAGTTCAATTTATCAGTAAAAATTAAATCCTCTTTGGAGTTTTGATCTAATTATAATTTTAGCTCAAATTAGTATAGCTTTTGTAGGGAAGGTCAAATTTTAATTAATTCAAAACAATTTATCAGAATTTTGTAAAATTTCTTTCATTGCTATTCTGCTGTGGATATAATGTTTAAATTTACCGCGAAATCAAATAAATGAGTACAAATATAAAACGCATTGGGGTTTTAACTTCTGGTGGTGATGCACCCGGGATGAACGCTGCAGTTCGAGCAGTCGTACGATCAGCTGCTTTTTACAAAATAGAATGTGCTGCAATTTACCAAGGTTACCAAGGACTTATTGATAACAAAGTTAAAATGATGAATGCCCGTGGGGTAAATAACATCATTAACAAGGGAGGGACAATTTTAAAGTCCGCTCGTTGCCTAGAATTCAGAACGAAAGAAGGAAGAAAAAAAGCATTTGAAACCATTCAAAAGCATCAAATAGACGGTTTGGTTGTTATCGGAGGGGATGGGTCTTTTACAGGAGCCATGATTTTTCAGTCGGAATACAATATCCCTGTAATGGGAATACCCGGTACTATAGATAATGACATTTATGGGACAACCCATACTATCGGATACGATACGGCTCTAAATACTGTGATTGGAGCAATTGATAAAATTAGAGATACGGCCATTTCTCATAATCGACTATTTTTTGTTGAAGTTATGGGAAGAGATGCAGGGCATATTGCTTTAAATGCAGGGATAGGTGCAGGAGCAGAAGAAGTTCTTATTCCAGAGGAGAACATGGGTCTAGAGCGCTTATTAGAATCCCTGAAACGAAGTGAAAAATCAGGAAAATCTTCCAGTATTGTCGTAATTGCAGAAGGCGATAAGTCTGGAAAGAATGTTTTTGAGATTGCAGAATATGTAGAGAAAAATTTACCCTATTACGATGTCAGAGTCTCCGTTTTGGGACATATGCAACGCGGAGGAAGTCCAACTTGTTTTGACCGTGTATTGGCTTCAAGAATGGGGGTTTTTGCTGTAGAATCCCTATTGGCAGGTAAATCCAACATGATGGTTGGTTTGAAAAATGAAGAAATGATATTAAGTCCTTTTGAAAAAGCAATTAAAGGAAAATCAGAGATCAATAAAGATTTAATCCGGGTATCGGATATTTTAACAATTTAAATTTAAACACAACTAAAAACAACAAAAAATGGCAATTAGAATTGGAATCAATGGATTTGGACGAATAGGTAGACTGGTATTTCGTTCTGCGATGAAGCAGGATGATGTAACAGTAGTAGGAATAAATGATTTATTAGAAATTGATCACCTAGCTTACCTTCTAAAATACGATTCTGTACATGGAAAATACGACGGTACTATTGAAGTAAGTGGAAACAATTTAATCGTGGATGGACAAACGATCCGTATTACAGCAGAACGCGATCCAGCTGCTATAGGTTGGGGCTCAATGAATACGGATGTAGTTGCCGAATGTACAGGTATCTTTACCACCCTTGAAACAGCTCAAGCCCACATTAATGGCGGTGCTAAGAAAGTTGTAATTTCAGCTCCTTCAGCAGATGCTCCTATGTTTGTAATGGGGGTTAACCACAAGGATGCACAAGCGTCTCAAACTATCGTTTCTAATGCTTCTTGTACTACGAACTGTTTGGCTCCTATTGCTAAAGTTTTAAATGATAATTTCGGAATCGAAGAAGGCTTAATGACTACAGTGCACGCTACAACTGCCACTCAATTTACAGTGGATGGACCTTCAAGAAAAGATTTCCGAGGAGGGCGTAGTTCTTTAATTAACATTATGCCAGCTTCTACTGGAGCCGCTAAAGCGGTGACTAAAGTAATTCCTTCTTTGGTTGGAAAACTTACTGGGATGGCTTTTCGGGTTCCAACAGCGAACGTTTCTGTAGTGGACCTTACGGTTAAATTATCGAAAGATACTTCCTACGACGAGATTAAAAAGGTAATGAAGAAACATGCTGAAACCGATATGAAAAATATTTTAGGATATACGGAAGAGGCGGTTGTATCTCAAGATTTTGTTGGAGATGTTCGTACTTCAATTTTTGATGCAGAAGCAGGAATGGAATTAAATTCTCGTTTTTTCAAAATTATTTCATGGTATGACAATGAGTGTGGCTATTCCAACAAACTTATTGATTTAGCGAAACACATTAACCAACTCTAATTTTACTTCTAAATGATATTAGTTGTTGATAGTGGTTCTACCAAAACAGATTGGATTTCGGTAGATTCGCAAGGCAAAACCTTATTTGAAACGCAAACCTTGGGTTTGAATCCTCAAGTACTTTCAAGCGCAATTTTAAAAGAGCGTATCATCAATAATTTTGATTTATATCAAAACAGAAAAGAAGTTACTCATTTGTATTTTTACGGAGCCGGTTGTGGGGTTGAATCCCCACAACATCGGATCCGTAAAGTGTTTGATGAAATTTTCATCCATGCGGATATTAATATAAAAGAAGATACACATGCTGCAGTCTATGCAGCAGTAGAGCCCGGAGAAAAGGCTATCGTTTGTATTTTAGGAACGGGTTCAAATTGTACGTATTACGACGGGAAGAATATTGAACAGCGAGTAACCTCCTTGGGTTATATTTTAATGGATGAGGCCAGCGGAAATTTTTTTGGGAAGCAACTCATTCGGAGTTATTACTTTAAGACCATGTCTAAAGATTTAGCTAGAGAATTTGAAAAAGAATACGACTTAAGTCCGGACACGATAAAGGAAAATATTTATCGCAAGGAAAATCCAAATACTTATTTAGCGACATTTTCAAAGTTTCTGATAAAACACAAGCAGAATGATGTTTTTCAGGACATTATAGCCAAAGGATTAGAACGTTTTATCAACCATCAAATTCTGCAATTTGAAAATGCGAAAGAGGTTCCCATTCACTTCATCGGTTCAATTGCTTTTTTTCTTGAGGAAGAAATTAATAAAGCACTGACCCTAAATGGGTTGACCATGGGAACTATAGTTAAAAGACCTATTGAAGAGTTGGTAAATTACCACAAACATTTAATAGAATTGGGCCAATAGTTCCTATTCTACTGCAATCATCGAAATTTCTATACGAACCGATTTGGGTAGGGTTTTAACAGCTACCGTTTCTCTTGCCGGTGCTGTTTTGTCTTCGAAATACCGACCGTAAACTTCATTTACTTTTCCGAAATTCTCCATATCGCTTAAGAATATGGAAGTTTTTACAACCTGTTCAAAGCTCATTTCTGCCGCCTCTAAGATGGACTTAAGGTTCTGCATGACCAATTCCGTTTCTTCTTCTATAGTTCCATGAAACAACTCCATAGAGGCAGGAACAATCGGTATTTGTCCTGAGATATACAAGGTGTCGTTCGCTTTTACCGCTTGATTATACGGACCAATAGGAGCAGGGGCAAGGGGAGTGATGATAATTTGTTTTTTCATGAGGATTGGTATTGAGTTCTTCTTTTTGTTTACTGAGGTCTATCTTCTGTTGGGTTCACTTTGTTTTTCATATTTTATGTCGCTTAACAAACCTGATTTTATCCCTATAAAGAAGTTCCAAGAAGCTCGATCACTAAAAGGAACCCAACTGAAATTCAATCGCCAACTATTTAAATCTCTATCGAAACGAAGTTGTGTATAAGTAAATCCTTTTCCTTTAAAATCATACCCTGAGGACATTCCCACTTTCCATTTCGGGGTAAGATCAACATTTCCTGAGAACATCAAGGAGTTATTGCTAAAATCACGTTGACCCGTGGAGTTGTTATAGGTTAAGGAATAGGCTAATTTTAGATCCCAAGGGATTTTGCTTCGGTAACTGGGATAGGTTGGCGCAGGTTTTGTATTTTCGGGATCATTCATCCGTCGATCAGCAAAATCTTCAGCCCTTCCAAACAAATCATCTTCTCGCCCGCCGCTTGAGGTGGCTTCTCTTTGTACCCTTTCGTTTTCGTCCTCTTCATCGTCATCCCCTTTCAATTGACTGCTCGAAAAGGAATAATTCATATTGATGTTCGCACTGGTCAAACGGAAGAGTCCTCCGCCGTTAGTGATGTGATATTTATTAATTCTTGCTTTATTTTCATTGAGGGTATAGGGGTCAAATGTTCCACCAAAATTGATGCTCATTTTGTTTTGAAAAAAGGCCAATCCAGAGGACATACGTAAAGGGCTCCATCGAAGAGAATCTGCCGCAAAATCATGAGCAGTGGTCATGTTAAAATTATTTAATAGGATAATTTTTTTAGGTCCTGTTGCGGTAGAATCTTTATCTCGAACCTTGGCTTCAAAATTATTCCCTATGCTGATTCCCATATTGTTTGAAAGTCCACGGCTGGGAATTCCAAAAAGGCTATTTTGATAACGGGTATATTCTGCGGTATTTCCATCAGCATCAACGATGTAGGTATCATAATACTGTTCAAAACTGGGTCTGTTTGAATAGCTAATGGAGGGTCGAACAGTATGTCGTATCGATTGAATTTTTTTATCTTCTCCAAAATTTACCGTTCCATAAACTGTTGTCCCAATAGATGCGTTCAAGCTGTACTGTCTAAATGTTCCTATTTGATTGAGGGTGTCTTTTACAGCGGCACCTATCGTTGGGTCATAATCAGAAAAACGCACGGTGTTTTGAGTCCAAACCTCATCGTAATTCGCACTGGTAGAAACGCTAAGGTATTTAAAGAGCTTAAAGTTGGTGCTAATTGGGATAGAATGTTTCATTCCTGTTTTTGCATCATCAAACATCCTTGGACCAAAAAGTGCCTCCTCCGTTGTGATGATTCTATTTTCTGCTCTACTGGTATATTGAAAATTAATATTTTGAAAAAAACCTTGTTTAGCACCTACTTTAGGAGCAAAGGGATAAATCCGTTCCATACTGGCCTGAAAGGTAGGAAGCGTAAGGTTTACCGATTTAGACTGCGAGTTTTGAGACATGGCAGTAGTCAAGGAGATGTTGACTCTTGGATATTCAGGAAATGATTTTGAATAAGAAATCGAAGAACTCAAGTTGTTGTTGAGGAAGTTGGGCGAATTCAATTGGTTAACGGACTGACGGTAATAGTCACTACTTCCAAAGTTTACGGAAGCTGAAAAAGTAGAATTTGGGCTGGATTTAGGATCTTTACTGTGGGACCAGCGCACATTAAAAACATTTGATTTTGAATATTCTGGCAACCCTCGGGCTTCATTAATTAAATTCTCAACACGAAAACTAAAATTTCCTCTGTATTTATATCGCATATTGTATTGCGTATCCCCTCGAAAACCGTAGCTCCCATTGGTGTAATAATCCGCAATTAAGGTAAAGTCAATATAATCGGAAATGGCGAAATAATACCCTCCGTTTTGTACGTAAAATCCTCTCAAATTGCTCTCTCCAATTGAGGGAACAATAAAGCCAGATTCTTTTGTCTGTGACGAAGGAAAGTAGGCAAAAGGCAGACCAACAGGAGTAGGGACATCTGCGATAAACATATTGGTTACCCCTGTAATTATTTTCCCTCCCGGTATGATTTTTCCTTTCCGAACTTTAAAATAATAGTCGATTCCCTCATCTTCACCCCCTACTAGTTTTCCTGCGGTACTGACTCGTGCATCTTTGATGTAATAAACGGAGTCATTTTGTTTTTTTGTCAATGCAGCAAAGATATCCATTCCGTTTTGTCCCGATTTGGAATTCCAGATTAACGCTTTTTGGGTATCAAAATTGAAACGAATGGAATCTGGGTTCACTTCATTCATTCCCTGTTTAAAATAAGGATATTGGACCAGGGTAGAGTCGATGCTAATTCTACCAGCATTTACCTCATTGGTTTGATAATCTAAGATGATAATACCAGCTCGTAATTCAATATCTTGGTAATACAATTCCGCTTCATTGTAAAGGATCAGTTTGTTTTCTTTTCTGTTAATTTGAACACAATCTTTTGCGGTGTATTGGACTTCGGCAAGGAGTAGGGGTTTCTTTTCTTTATTTGGCTTTCCAATACTGTCCTGAAGCGCTTCTTTGCTCAATGTGGAAGAGGTGGTGTTCTGTGCATAGATTTGGCTAATTCCAAGGAAAAAGATTAAATATGCTATATGATAAAACTTTGATTGCAAAGTGATAAACCCTAAATTTGTTGTGCTTGGTTCAAACGACCAAAATTAATGATAATTTTAAGGATGCATCAAGAATTTTTACCTATTTATCCGAATGTGAAGACGAGTCAAAGGCATATGTTTCTGATTTCATTGGTAGGGGGGATTCTTCTATTTCTTTTTCCCTTTAGTTTTCATAGTTTATCTGCACAGAATAAACCCTTTGTGGTGGTTCTCGATGCCGGTCATGGAGGCCATGATTCGGGAAACCGAGGGAACGGGTATTCAGAGAAAAATATTGCACTGAATATCGTTTTGAAAATTGGAGCCCAGCTGGAGAAAATCCCTGATGTAAAAGTTATTTACACTCGAAAAAAAGATGTTTTTGTTGAATTAATTCAGCGTGCTAACATTGCAAATCAAGCAGATGCAGATCTTTTTGTTTCCATTCATTGCGATGCGTTTACATCTTCTAAAGCTTTTGGAGCAGGCACTTTTGTGCTGGGGCTTCATGCCAATGAGCGTAATTTTCAAATTGCTCAAAAAGAAAACTCGGTAATCTTTTTGGAAGAAAATTACGAACAAAATTACGAGGGTTTTGATCCTAACGATCCAGAGTCCGTGATCAGTTTAATTTTAATGCAAGAAACCTACTTGGATCAGAGTATTGTAGCTGCCAATACCATTCAAAATAGTTTTGTAAACAATTTAAATCGCAAAGACAGAACCGTAAAACAAGCAGGATTTGTCGTTTTGAAATATACCTACATGCCCAGTGTACTTGTCGAAACCGGTTTTTTAACCAACAGTTCGGAAGGAGCATTTTTAAATTCAACTAAAGGACAAAATCAAATGGCAGAAGCCATTTCTAAAGCAATTCTTAATTATAAGAAGGAACTTGCCGCCAGTGTTCAAAAGGTTCAAATCCTTCCTCAAGATCAACAACCGGTCAGTCAATCAACTCAAGCAAGTTCTGAACTCATTTTTAAAGTTCAAATTGCAGCCAGTAAAAATGAAATTGAAACTAAACCCTACAATTTTAAGGGGTTATCTCCAATAACTCGTGAAAAAAGTGGCTCCCTTTATCGTTATTATTTCAATCAGTCTTCCAGTTATGAGGAATCCAAAGCGCATTTAGATAAAGCAAAATCAAAAGGGTATTCCAACGCCTTTATTGTAGCCTATATTGGGGATAAAAAAATAACAATTAGCGAGGCACTACGTCTCCTAAAATGATGCTCTTCTGAAAATAATTCCTAAATTTGTGATGCATCATAAAACACACAATTTTGATACTATCTCGTGAAGTAAAAACAGCCATTTTCATTCTAGGTTGTGTTGCAATTTTCATCTTTGGATACGGTTTTCTTAAAGGAACCTCGCTACTGGATAATAGCACCCAGGCTTATGCCTTGTACGAAGACGTTGAAGGTCTGGTCTTGGGAGCAAATGTAACCATCAATGGAATGAAAGTGGGAAAAATAAATTCGATTGATTTTGATGAGAATTATGACAAAATTAAAGTCGGATTTACCCTGAGAAACGACCTCTCTTTTTCAAAGAATAGTACTGCAGAACTCTATGAAGCAGGACTTATTGGAGGAAAAGCAATTGCGATTATAACTGTATATGACGATTCCAATCAAGTCCAGGACGGCGATATTTTACCCTCACAAATCAAACCCGGTCTTACCGAATTGGTGAACAGACAAATTGCCCCTTTACAAAGTAAAATTGAAGGACTGTTGACCTCTGCCGATTCTCTATTTGCAGGAGTGTCCAATGTGCTTAATTACGAAACTCAAAACAACCTAAAAATTACCCTTGAGAACTTGACTAAAAGCATTCAAAACGTCTCTGAATTGACAAACAGCATGAATCGCATTGTGGATAGAAATGAAAAAAATTTCAACGGAACTATGAATTATCTGCAAGCCACCACAAAAAATTTAAGTCAATTGACCGATTCTTTAAATCAAATGCCTTTAAATGCGACCATAAATAGCCTGGCTGAAACAGCAGAGGACTTCAGCTTATTAATCTCAAGGCTTGAATCTGGAGAAGGTACAGCTGGAAAATTGTTAAATGACGATCAGTTGTACACGAAACTTTTGGGTTCTTCAGAAGCTCTAGAGGCCCTGCTGAATGATTTGAAAGCAAATCCCAAAAAATACGTTCACTTTTCAATTTTCGGAAGAAAAGAAACGGTTGCTCCTGAGAAAAATTAAACCTGATGAGCTATTTACCAAATTTTATTTTTCTGATTTTAATAATCGTAGGAGGAGGGATTTTTCTTCGTAACATACTGCGAATAAAGCGAAATATAAATTTAGGAAAAGCTGTAGATCGTTCTGATAAAACCGCCCTAAGGTGGAAACAAATGTTACGAATCGCATTGGGTCAATCCAAGATGGGTTCAAAACCTATTGCAGCTATACTTCACCTTATTGTGTATGTGGGCTTTATCATTATCAATATTGAACTGCTTGAAATTATACTCGACGGACTTTTGGGAACCCATCGCTTATTTGCACCGTATTTAGGGAATCTATATCATATTCTTATTGGGACTTTTGAAATTCTTGCCCTTTTGGTTATTGTCGCTGTGGTTGTTTTTTGGATCCGAAGAAATGGTATCCGAATCAAGCGCTTTTGGAAAGCGGAAATGAAAGGCTGGCCCAAACTAGATGCAGACCTTATTTTGTATTTCGAAGTGGTTCTGATGATGTTATTTTTATCGATGAATGCTACAGATTATTTGTTACAGCAACAAGAATCACATTATATCCAAGCAGGTAGTTTTCCAGTCTCTAAGTTTCTACGTCCTTTATTTGAAGGATTCTCTTTTAACAGTTTACTGCTCCTAGAACGTAGTTTTTGGTGGGCTCATATCACTGGAATTTTAGTTTTTTTAAACTATTTGTATTATTCTAAACACCTACACATCCTCTTAGCTTTTCCCAATACTTTTTTTGCAAAATTGGTTCCTAATGGGAAATTTGAAGTTGATGAACACATCAAAAAAGAGGTATTAATGATGCTGTATCCTGATCGAGTGGTCTCTGAGACTTCTTCAGCCGTACCCTCCAAGTTTGGAGCAAGTGATGTTTTTGATTTGAATTGGACACAATTGATGAATGCCTACAGTTGTACCGAATGCGGAAGGTGTACCGAGGCATGTCCAGCCAATAGAACAGGAAAAAAGCTGTCCCCAAGGAAAATCATGATGGATACTCGAGATCGTTTGACAGAAGTGGGGGAGAATTTGAATAAAAACAAAGGGGTCTTTCAAAACGACGAAAAACAATTATTACATGACTATATTAGCGCCGAAGAACTATGGGCCTGTACCTCTTGTAATGCTTGTGTTGAAGTTTGTCCAATAGCGATTGATCCGTTGTCAATCATCATGGATATGCGTCAATATCTTGTTATGGAACAATCGGCAGCACCCCAGTTACTCAACTCGATGATGAGCAATATAGAAAACAATGGTGCCCCATGGCCTTTTAGTAATCAAGATCGTTTGCAATGGGCAAACGAGCAATTAAATTAATATAAATTATGCAACGAGACGAAGCAGAAAGTTATCTACACAGAAAAGTTGAATCAGGAGAATTGGTTAGCCCAGTGCTTCCCGAAGGAATTAAAAATTACCTCATCGATATTGATGGAACGATCTGCGATGACATTCCCAACGAAGAACCAGAACGAATGGCTACCGCCAAATTATATCCTGATGCTTTGGAGACCCTAAACAAGTGGTATGATGAAGGACATTTGATATGCTTCTTTACTTCCCGTTTAGAATCACATCGTAAAGTAACCGAAACCTGGTTGAAAGATAATGGGTTTAAATACCACAGTTTACTTATGGGAAAACCTCGAGGAGGGAATTATCATTGGATAGACAATCATTTGGTGAAAGCAACTCGATACAATGGTAAATTCACTGACTTGATTGAAAAAGAAATTACCATCGAAGTCTTTGATGATGGGAAATCACAATCCTAAACAATGAAATTAAACGTCCCTACTTTAGCCTCTCTTAAAGAACAAGGTCAAAAACCCGATGTGGTTTTTTGGGTGGGTTGTGCTGGGAGTTTTGATGACCGTGCTAAAAAGATTACAAAAGCGTTTGTAAAAATTTTAAATCACACCAATACCTCTTTTGCTGTTTTAGGGACAGAGGAAAGTTGTACTGGAGATCCTGCTAAAAGAGCTGGGAATGAGTTTTTATTTCAAATGCAAGCACTTCAAAATATCGAGACCTTGAATCGATATGACGTTACTAAAATTGTGACTACATGTCCACATTGTTTTAACACGCTCAAGAATGAATACCCTGAATTGGGAGGGAAGTATGAAGTCTTGCATCATACCCAGTTTTTGAAAACACTCATAAAAGAAGGAAAACTAAAAGTAGAGGGCGGAACCTATAAAGGAAAGCGAATAACTTTTCACGATCCTTGTTATTTGGGAAGAGCAAATTCAGTTTTTGAAGCACCTAGAGACTTAATTCAAAAGCTTGATGCAGAACTTGTTGAAATGAAATCATGTAGAGCAAAAGGACTTTGTTGTGGTGCAGGTGGAGCTCAAATGTTTAAAGATGCAGAAACTGGTGAAAAAGAAATTAATGTTGAAAGAACTGCAGAGGCTATAGAAACAAAGGCTGAAATTATAGCAGCAGCGTGTCCCTTTTGCACTACCATGATGACAGATGGGATTAAACATCACAAGCAAGAAGAGCGAGTAAAAGTGATGGATGTAGCCGAATTAATTGCAAATGCCAAGGATTTATGATCGTTCCTTTTGAAACTTTACCTCCAGAATCTAGAATTTGGGTTTACCAATCCAACCGTTCCTTCAGAGAGGAAGAACTTCTCCTGATTCAAGAAGGGTTAACTCAATTCCTCAACCAATGGACAGCTCATAATCAAGCTTTAGAAGCGGCTTTCGATCTGCCCTATAATCGTTTTATTATCTTAGGCTTGAATCAAGAAAAAACCCATGCTAGCGGTTGTTCCATTGATGCATCGGTTCGATTTATTCAGCAGTTGGAAACTCAATTTGGCATCCTTCTTTTGGATAAAATGAATGTCACTTTTAAACAAGGTGATTTTTTTGCCTATAAGAGTCTTGAGGAATTTAAAAAAATGGCCAAGGAAAAAGCGATAACAAAATCAACGGTAGTTTTTAATAATCTAGTAGATACCGTAGAAGCCTACCAAAATTTTTGGGAAGTTCCCGCTGAAGAAAGCTGGCATAATCGATTTTTTAAATAATTCAATTTAACCCCAAAACAATGAAATTTATTCAAGCATTACTGGTCTTTTGTTGCTTTTTGACTTTCGGTCAAACACCCGATCCACTTTTAGTTCCTCCATCAGAACAAGCGGCTCAAATGAAATGGGTTGATAGTGTATATGCTTCTTTGGATCTAAAAGAAAAGGTAGCGCAGTTGTTTATGCCCATGGTATTTACCGAAAGGGACAGTGCCCATTTCTATCAATCCTTAGATCTAATAACAAAACATAAAATTGGAGGAATTGTTTTTTCACTTGGTGGTCCTGTAGGAGAAAGCCATTGGTTGAATCGATTTCAAGCAGCCTCAAAAACTCCATTACTTGTAGCGATGGATGCAGAATGGGGAGTTGCCATGCGTTTAGATTCTGTACAAGCTTTTCCATGGCCCATGACATTAGGAGCGGTGAAGGATACTGTGCTGTTGCGTAAAATTGGAAAACGCATGGGGGAACAGGAAAAGCGCTTAGGAATTCACTACAGCTTTAGTCCGGTATTGGACATTAATACCAATCCAAAAAATCCGATTATCGGAAATCGCTCTTACGGGGCTTCAAAAAACCGTGTTATCCGTCAAGCTATGGCGATGATGAAAGGGCATCACGACAGTGGTATACTTACCTCGGGGAAACATTTTCCAGGACACGGGGATACCGCACAAGATTCTCATAAGACGCTTCCAACGGTTTCCTTTGCAACAGAACGTATCGATACCGTGGAATTAGCACCTTATCGAGAATTGATTAAACATGGTTTATCCTCGGTAATGGTGGCACATTTGAACGTACCAGCCCTTACCCAAGAAGGTTTGCCCACTTCACTTTCCAAAGAAGTGATCCAAGGAATTTTAAAAAAAGAACTCCAATTTCAAGGATTGATAGCGACAGATGCTTTGAATATGAAAGGGGTTTCGGAGTATTCCAAAGTAAAAAACATTGATTTATCTGCCTTTCTAGCTGGAAATGATTTATTGTTGATTTCAAACGATATCCCAGGGGGTATTGACGCCATAGCAGCAGCCTATGTCAAGGGAGATGTAAGTGAGGAACGACTGTCGCATTCTGTTAAAAAAGTTCTCAAAGCAAAGTACAAAGTGGGTTTAGCAGCCTACCGACCCGTAGATACCGCTCATCTTATTGAAGACCTCAATACTCCACAGGATACGGCTCTTTATACGGAGGCTATGGGAAAAGCCCTTACTTTACTTAAAAACGAGAACGGTTTGCTCCCTATTAAAGGAACAGGAAAAATTGGTCATATTGCTTTGGGGGATGCTCCAAGCAGTCCATTCGAAGACCAGCTAAAACATTACCAAAAACTGAGAACGTTCACCCAAATCAATGCAAAGAATGTCATTGAAAAGACTGCAGGTATTGATACGCTGATTGTAAGTTTTCATCGGTCGAACGACAATCCCTGGAAAGCAGCTGATTTTAGTAATGAGGAAATACAAATCATCCGCAAGCTCGCACAAACCAAAACTATTCTTCTGGATGTTTTTGTCAAACCCTATGCCTTGAAGGCTTTAGAGGGAATCGAAGGGATCGATGCCGTATTATTAAGTTATCAGAATAGCGAAAGTGCACAACAACTAAGTGCAGATGCCTTATTTGGAGCACAAGACCTTAGCGGAAGACTGCCTGTCAATGTTTCTGAAAGCTTACAGGAAGGGGCAGGGATGGATCTTTTGGGCAACTTTCGTCTTGGATTTTCAGCCCCAGCAGGAGTAGGGATTAATAGTGTAAAACTAAATGAAATCGATAAGCTTGCAGTTCAAGCTATAGATTCAATGATGACCCCAGGGATGCAAATCGTTGGGGTAAGGAAAGGAAAAATATTTTACCAAAAGAATTTTGGATTTCATACCTACGACAAACAACAGCCAGTGAAATCAAGCGATTTGTATGATTTGGCTTCCCTAACCAAAATATTAGCCACCTTACCTTTGGTGATGCAGGCCGTGGAGGAAGGTTCATTGACACTAGAAACTACTGTAGCGGAACTCTTACCGGAATGGAAAGATTCAAATAAAGCAGATCTTACCTTAAGAGCCATGATGTCTCATTTTTCTAGATTGTGGCCATGGATTCCTTTTTATAAAGAAACCTTAAATAGTAAGGGATATCCAAAAAATGGGATGTATCAAAACACTCCCTCTTCAAAATATAATTTGGTTGTGGCAAAAGACTTGTATTTAAAATCAGATTTTGAAAAAGAGATGTACGCTCAGATTAAAGAAAGTGAATTGATTGACACCCTACAATATGCTTATTCCGATTTACCTTATTACATTTTAAAAAAGTATTTTGAAAGAACTTCTGCCAAAAAATTCGATGCTTTGGTTCAGGAAAAGGTTTTGGATCCTCTGGGTCTTCAAAGAATAGGATATAAACCACTTCAAAGCTTTAGTGCGGAAGAAATTGTACCCTCGGAAGTAGACACCTATTTTCGTCATCAAGAATTGGACGGTTACGTGCACGATATGGGTGCTGCCATGCAAGATGGAGTTGGGGGACATGCGGGTTTGTTTGGTAATGCGGAGGCCGTTGCTGCGATAATGCAACTGTATTTAAACAATGGGAAGTATCATGGAAAACAACTCCTAGACCCTGAGGTGATTCAGAGGTTTAATGTTTGCACGTATTGTGAACAAGGCAACCGAAGAGGAATAGGATTTGACAAACCCCAAATTGAAGGCCATCATCAATCCACTTGCGGGTGTGTTTCCATGAAAAGTTTTGGTCATTCAGGCTATACAGGAACCTATGCTTGGGCAGATCCTGAGGAAGAAATGATAATTGTTATCTTAGCCAACAGAACCTATCCTAACGATGACTTTACATACAGTAGAAGTAATATAAGAACACGTCTCCAAGAGCTTTTTTATAAAGCCATCATTAATTAAAAAGAAGAATTTGAATATAGCAATCGTTTGTTATCCAACATTTGGCGGTAGTGGTGTCGTCGCAACAGAGTTAGGAATTGCTTTGTCTACTAAAGGACATGAAATCCATTTCATTACCTATCACCAACCCGTACGATTAGAGGCCTTACGCCATCCCAATATTCATTTTCACGAGGTGAATGTGCCGGACTATCCCTTATTTAAATACCAGCCCTACGAGCTGGCTTTATCGAGCCGTCTTCTTGAAGTTGTTAAACTTCATCATGTGGATGTTTTGCATGTTCATTATGCCATCCCGCATGCTTATGCTGCCTATATGGCAAAAAAAATGTTGGAAGATGAAGGAATACACATTCCTATAGTAACCACTCTGCATGGTACAGACATCACTTTGGTTGGGAGTCACCCTTTTTATAGGGCAGCTGTTACGTTTAGTATCAATCATTCCGATCGAGTTACAGCTGTGTCCGAGAGTCTAAAACAAGATACATTGCGTCTTTTCGAAATCAAAACCCAAATCGATGTGATTCCAAATTTTATTGATGTAGATAAAATTGAAATGGCTGGAATGCCCTGTGAACGCAGTTTACTTGCCACTAAAGAGGAAAAAATACTCACCCACATCAGTAATTTTAGACCCCTTAAACGGATTATGGATGTCCTCCATATTTTTGAAAAAGTAGCCGCTCAGGTGCCTTGTAAATTGATGATGGTAGGAGAAGGTCCTGAAAAGATGAAAGCGGTTCAATACGTTGAAGCAAAGGGATTGGAGGACCGTGTTTTGTTTCTAGGGAACAGTAATGAAATAGATAAAATTCTTTGTTTCTCAGATTTGTTTTTACTCCCCTCAGAACAAGAGAGTTTTGGACTTTCTGCACTAGAGGCTATGGCTCACGGAGTTCCTGTTATTTCCTCAGATGCCGGTGGAATCTCAGAAGTTAATAAAAACGGTTTTTCAGGGTATTTATCCCCAATTGGTGATATCGCTACGATGTCGGAAAACGCTATAAAATTGCTTCTCGATAAAGAACTCCACAGCAAGTTTAAAAAGCAAGCTAAAGCTCAGGCAAGTTTGTTTTCTCTTCAAAAGATAATCGGCAAGTATGAAGCGATCTATTCTGACGCCATTGCTTCTATTCAATACTAATAGGATCTATTTATTGCGGATTGTAAATTTCCTTTGCAGTAGCGTAAACTTCTTCTTTGTTTAAAGTCATTTTCTTTGTTTTAAAAGCTGCATAGAGCTCCATTTGATCTCCATAATGGGGTGAATCAGGATGGTCCGAACTGCCGTATGATATTACTGTTTCTATTTCAGGACCCTTGGGGGTAAATTTGACCAATTCAATATAGGATTCCCCACTCACAACTTTTACTTTGCCCTCTTTATAGGGTCTGGCGGCCATTGCGGTAATTACGTCTGGCAAACCAAAGATTGGAATTTCCTTAGAACCTCGAACAAGTTTTTGATACTCCCCTAGAGGTACTTCAATTCGATTAAAATGTTCTAACAAATACGATTTAGTAGTAGTTAAAGCCTTGACAAGTGTAACGGCTGGAAATATTTTAGGCTCAGGTAGGGTTCTGTAGAGGGGTCTGAGTTGATCGTAAAAAACAGCAAAAATACCCGCCCCGACAGACTTTGCATCTGCTTTACGATCCCATTTTTGAAGTAGATAAATTAGCTCACTGATTTCAGGATAAGCACTCGCATCCAGCTTATCTAAATAGTTGATATTCATCCAATTAAAAGCATAGGGTTTGGGATATTGCCGGTCGTATTTGATGGTTTTGAAATCCTCATAACTGAGCTTTGGATATTGATCAATTTGTTGTTTTAATCGAGTAGAGCGGTTGTTGTCATAGGTTTCAAAGCCCATATCTTTAGAAAATCGCTTTTCTTCAGGGTTGTCTAAGGTATCGCTGGATCGAAAAGGCGTATGGTTTGCATTGTAAATATACCCTGAATTGGGCTGTAGCACTTGGGGCAGCTCTTCAATATCGTAGGTGGTTGTCCACAATGTTTTTTTCGTATTTCCAGGAACGACCCCCTCCCAAGAATACCCTTGGTTTCGTTTAGGTATTAAACCATTGGAGATATAAAAAATGGTATCGTTTTTATCGGCATAGCCAATATTATATCCTGGAAGAGCCTTCATTTTTAAGGCACGATAAAACTCCGTAAAGTTGGTTGCTTTATTCATTCTCCACCATTGTTCCAAAGCTCTAATTTCAAATAGGGCAGGAGTACGAACTGCATACATTCCAGTCTTGCTTTTTAGTGTAGGCCCATAGATACTTTGATAAAAAGTTTTTTTAATTGGAATCTTAACACCCAAAACACGAAATTCTAGGTTTGCTTTTTGTGGGATTAAATCAAGGTATTCTCCATCTACTTTGTATTTGAGTTTCTCTTTTGGATGCATTTCAAGTGCGAAAACATCGGTTTTGTCCGGTTGATTTACCGTATGCGCCCACGCAAGATTTTCGTTTGCTCCTATCAAGATGTTTGGACTTCCTGCAAAAAGCGCTCCTAAAATATTGGTTCCCTCTTCACTGCACAAATGCGCTTCATACCACGAAACAGGACCGTCTAGAGGTTGGTGGGTATTGATAGCAAGAAAGGTATTCCCATCTGTGGTTTTTTTGCTGTTAAAAGCAAAAGTATTGGATCCTCTGGGTGTTTCTTCCATACTGAAGTCGTAATCCAATTGATTTTGGTTAATCCTTTGAACCCATTGATCTCCTTTGGAAGAAATAAAGAGCTGAAGCTGGGCATAACGAATCATTTGTTTGGGACTGATGGGGAATAATTCATCGTATAAAACTTCCTTTGCATGTGTAGCTGCATATTGGTTTAAACCAGCGGCATAGCCTTCGATGATTTTTTTATAGTCAGGATGAATGTCAGCGGAATAACGAGAATTAAAAAGGGCTTCTGAACCGATGAACTGGGCGAGAAAATCAGCTCCCAAACCTTTATTGCCAAGATGTTTTGTCAACAGATTATTTCCAGCGAGATAGCCGAGTTGTATCGTCTCAAAATCATCTTCTGCATGCGCCCATGCCAGACCATAGGCTACGGCAGCATCTGTTGGAGCATAAATATGGGGTACACCGTAGGAATCACGAACAATGTCTATCGTCTTTGGATTTACTTGAGCATACACTATCCCAACGAAGAATACAATGAAAAGCAAACTGAATTTTTTCTTCACAATTTTTTTTATTCGCAATATAATTAAACTTTAGTTGAGGCAATAGGTTTGATTTTTTTTGAAAAAGTAGGATACAGGACGTTAGGGGGGATTTTTTTATATTCAAACTTGAGATCGAACAAAAAATAAGTAAATTGAACCCTCAAAAAAAATCCAATATGAAAACCAATATTTTAATCGCTTTAGCATTCCTTAATGTTATTCGTCTTAGTGCTCAAGAGTCTCTATTTAACGGGAAAGACTTGACGGGTTGGACGATTCATGGAACTGAATTGTGGTATGTGGAAGACGGATTGCTGGTTTGCGAAAGCGGACCCGACAAAGCATATGGCTATCTTTCTACCAACAAATATTACGACGATTTTGAATTGACACTTGAATTTAAGCAAGAAGCCAATGGAAATAGTGGTGTCTTTATTCGTTCTACTGTAGAGGGAACCAAAGTAAGCGGATGGCAAGTTGAAGTTGCCCCTCCTGGAAGTGACACTGGGGGAGTGTATGAATCTTATGGTAGGGGATGGCTAATTAAACCTGCAAAAGAAAAAGATGCTGCTTTAAAAATGGGAGATTGGAATCAAATGAAAATCCGTGTAGTGGGGGATAAAATTACCACTTGGTTAAATGGGACTGAAATGATCGAACTCGAAGATGAAAAAATTGGCCAAGGAAAAGGTTCTGTTGCACTTCAAATTCACGATGGTGGGGGAATAAAAGTTCGTTGGAGAAACCTTCAATTGACCGCTTTATAAATCAATTTCCTCAATTGCTTTGGCAAGTTTAAAGTCTTTTTGACTTAAACTTCCTGTATCGTGAGTAGTTAATACTAGATCAAGTTTGCAGTAATCAATTTGCATCAGGGGATGGTGTTGGTGTTCTGTGGCAATTTTTGCGACTGCATTAACAAATTCCATCGTCTTTTCATAACTCCTAAATTCAAAGTGAATTCGAATTTCTTGGTCATGGATTTCCCAAGCATACGTTAGCTGACTCCGTTGTTCTTGAATTTCTTTTGCAGTCAAAGAAGTTGATTTAACTATAGAAAATTCCAGTTAGAATACGATATCCGAGATAGATTCCTGTTATTGACCAAATCCACCATCTATTTTTAACATACCATTCCATAGTTTCTATATTAATTGTCTTCACAGGCTCCTTCTTCAAAACGAAGAACACCGTTTGTAGTAGCAACACAGTCGTTGGAGTAGGTTTTTCCATCGCATCCGCAGACAGGGGCATAAATTAAATAACACGGAGCTTCCAGATCAATTTTAGTCTCGTCAATACACATTTCTTCTTTTTCCTCCTCTTTATCTTTGGAACAAGAAAATGAAATTAATGCTATTGCAAATAAGCTTAGCGTATAAATTTTTGATTTTTGAGCGATTAGCATAGGTTTAAATTGACAATTTTGATAACGATTTTACAGCATCGATAAAGACATCTAATTCAGAAGTTGTAGTGAACACATTTGGAGTAATTCTACAACCATGAACGTTAGCATAATCAATTGCTACGGTAAAGATACCGTATTTCTCATAAAGGAGTTGAGCCATTTTAGAGGGACTTATATTTTTGAGCCCCACATTTCCTATACCACAACTTCGATGACGTTCAAAAGGGGTGTTGATTAGGATATTTTCCTGATTTTTTAAAGCATTTTGCCAGTATTCTTTGAGGAAACGAAGTCTCTTTTCTTTACGCTCAATTCCCATCCAAGATAAATATTCTAGGGCATCAACTATAGTGATATCTGTTGCAACTGGATGCGTTCCAGTGTGACTTAAACGTTTGATTTTTGAGGGATCTTGTTCCTCATCAGCAAGTAGAGGCCAAATTTTAGGGATGTGTTCAGGTTTTACATAAAGAAGACCTGCTCCAAGAGGAGTAGCGAGCCATTTGTGTAAACTCGACCCATAATAATCACAATTGAGCTCCTCTATTGAAAAATCAAAATGTCCGATACAGTGAGCTCCATCAACCAATACTTCTACTCCATATCGATGCGCCATTGCACAGATTTTTCTGATTGGCAAAATTTGCCCAGTGATGTTGATCATATGGCAAACCATAATCATTCTGGTTTTAGAAGTAATTTGTGATTCGTAGAGGGATACAATTTCCTCATCGTCTATAGGGTGATTGGGAACAGAAACTTTTGTAACAGCCACCTTATAACGCTTCGCAATTTGCTCAAACATATCTTGCATTGCCCCGTAATCCTGTAGGGCATGAATTGCATGATCTCCTTTTTTCCAGGGATAGCCACTAATAATGAGATCTAAAGATTCGGTGGTGTTTCTAGTTATTACTAAGCTTTTACTGTCACAACCTGTAAAGGAGGCAAGTTGGGCAGTAATGATATTTTTATCCTCAAAACGATTGTAACGCATATAAAAGGAGCCCTCTAAGTTCACCCGCTCAAGGTGTTTAAAGTATTTGGAAAGAGTGGGTTTTGGAGTTATGTTGTAATACCCGCTTTCTAAATTGATAAAATCAGGATGAAGATTGTAGTGACTTCTGACTACTTGCCAAAATTCGTCTTCATGAAGAGTTTCTTTAGGAAGTTCTATATTTTCCTGTACAGAAGTCGAATCAAAATTCAATATTGGACTTAGGCCCATTAATCCCAAGTTTTTTATAAAACTCCTCTTTTTCATCTTGATTATTTAAATAATTTTTTTTCCAAACAAAACGCCGTGGAAATTGGATTAAGTCATTCTAATTTAATGATTTAAATTGAATTTAATAGGAGAGGTAATTTAGAAAAGAATAGCAGTAAAAAACCGCTTGGTTAGAAGCGGTTTAAAAAAAAACAAATTGGTTTATGAAAGTTTCATTTCTAAAACATATCTAAAAATAAATAAAAATATAGTAAGTTGCAAAACGCAAAGTCTTTTTTTTGAAAAATTAACTGCTTTTAGACTTCAGCAGTTTCCATATTTTGTAGGATTGTATGCATACGATGACAATATTGAGAAAGATAATGGAAGGTGCAGCCGCCAGAACACCGTAAAGAAACCAACAAAAAGCTCCTATTAGGTTTACAGTCCGAAGCCGGATCATGTCGTTGATAAGGAACGATGAGATCACGATGGTCGTCGCTATCCATCCAATAATTTCGAGTGTATTCATCCGCGTAAAAGTAAACAATAAATGGATTGAACTACAGAACTAATTTTTAGTCTTTATTTTTATTTTGGAATATTCTTGAAAACGGAGAATTGTTTGTATGATGAGTTTAATTCTGAATAAAGGGGTGTTATTTTCCAATACAAAACTTCCCGAAAATAGTTCCCAAAATATCTTTATCGACTTCAATTGCTCCTGTAATTTCTGAAAGGGCTAGAAGAGCATCTTTTAAATCTAATGCAAGTAAATCCCCCGATAAATTGGTATTTAATCCTTGCTGAACAGATTGAATTGCGCTTAATGCTCTTATCATGGCATCGTAATGTCTGCTATTGGAGACGACAACTGAACTTGAATTTTTCATTTCGTTGACCTCCCATTCCAACTGTCCCTTAAGGGATCTGATAGAATTCTCCTCAAAACAACTGATCGCTGTCAAGGCATGAGTATAGGTTCCCCTGAGTTCGTTCATGACTTGAGTGTTAAAATCATTTTCAAAAAATCCACCGTATTGATCAATTTTAGTTTCCACTAATAGGATAGTCAACTGGTCGTGATGCAAGGATTTCACTGCCTCAATGACTTCTTCGGGGGTTGAATCCTTTCGGTCAAACAAGTACAATAGAATTTTGGCATTGGCAATCTTTTCTTTGGCGCGATTAATTCCTATAGACTCAATTTTATCGGAAGTTTCACGCAAACCCGCGGTGTCTATGAATCGGTATTTGATGCCATTAATCACCAGGGTATCCTCTATGGCATCTCGTGTGGTTCCGGCAATGTCAGAAACGATGGCCTTTTCCTCATTAAATAAAGCATTGAGCAAAGAGGATTTCCCGGCATTTGGTTTTCCAGCGATTGCTACAGGTACCCCTTCTTTAAGCACATTTCCATAGGCAAAAGAATCTGCTAATATTTTTAATTTTGATTGTAAATCTATGAGGAGTTTTTCTAATTCTGTTCGGTTAGCAAATTCAACATCCTCCTCAGAAAAATCAAGTTCCAACTCAATTAAGGCTGTGAAATCGATTAATTTTTGACGTAATTTCTCAATTTCTGATGAAAATCCACCTCTCATTTGTTTCATAGCGACTTCATGAGCTGCCTGAGATTCGGAGGCAATTAAGTCGGCCACAGCTTCCGCTTGACTTAAGTCGATTTTTGCATTCAGAAATGCTCTGAGTGTAAATTCTCCTGGTTGTGCAGATCTACATCCTTGTCGTATAAAAAGTTGAATAATTTCTTGTTGTATATAAAGGCTTCCATGGCATGAAATTTCGACCACATCTTCTCCAGTATAAGATTGAGGATTTCTAAAAAGGGATACAAGAACCTCGTCAATGACTCTTGAGCCTTCCAGAAGATGACCTAAGTGAATGGTATGTGTATTTTGACTTTCTAAGGTTTTGGCATGAATGGATTTAAAACACGCATCGACCATAGGTATGGACTTAGGCCCAGAAAGTCTAATAACAGCAATAGCTCCCGCTCCAGAAGGCGTTGCTAAGGCAATAATCGTATCGTTTTGATGCAAGGTCTATTTTTTACGAAATTATTAATATTACTTCAAATGGGAGAGGGGATTATTCAACCGTTTTAATAAAAGTTGCTCTCTTTTTGTGTTGCCTGTTGTCATAATTTTTCCATAATTTTTGTATGGCAGTGTTTTCCTCCAATTCGGGATTGGTTTCTACGATTTGTATGTTCCGTTTATTAAACAAACGCTGCATTTCGTAAAAAATAATGGCGGTAATTCCTTTATTCTGGTATTCCGGATGAACTCCTATTAAATAGAAAGAAGCGCGATTGTTTTTTCGAAGTGCCTTTAGTAAATGATAAAAATTGTACCAAGTTATTTTCCCTTTGATTTTTTGAAGTGCAGTGGCAAAGGAGGGCATGGTTATGGAAAAAGCGATCAGATTATTCTTAGAATCTACGATACATTTGATGAAATCGGGATGTATAAATTTAAAGTAACGCGTTTTATAGTGTTCAATTTGATAGTCCTGAATGGGGACATAGGTTTGAAGTTTATTATAGGTTTTATCCAGTAATTCAAACATTTGATCCACATAGGGGAGAATGTCGTTTTTACTCTTGAACTGAAGCAACTGAAGCTGATAACGATCCATGACCACCTTTGAAAAAAGTTTGACTTTTTCTGGAGAGGAATCAAAATCGGAGATTTTAATTTCATACTCAACCCATTTGGCATTAATTGTAAAGCCTAAAGCCTCTAAATGTTTTCTGTAATACGGCGCATTGTACAAAGTTATCATCGTATTTCGCTCTTCAAAACCATCGATTAGCAAACCCGCTTTATCGAGATTCGAAAAGCCTACAGGTCCTTCGATTATTTCTAATTGATGTGTTTTTCCAAAAGCATTCACTTTTTCAAGTAAAATTTTAGAGACTTCTACATCATCAATTACGTCATACCAGCCAAAACGAACCTTACTTTTTCCTACTTTTTTTACTTCAATCCAGTTGACCATTGCAGCGATTCGCCCTACAATTTTAGTTCCTCGGTAGGCGAGAAAAAATTGGGCATCAGCATTCTGATAAACAGGATTTACTTTAGGATTCATGGTGTCAATTTCCTCATTGATCAGTGGAGGAACCCAATACAAATTGTCTTTGTACAAATCAAACGGAAATCGGGCGAAAGCTTGAAAGTCTTCAGGGCTGTTGACGACCTTTATGTGAAGTTTTTCGTTCATGATCAATTCCTTTTGGCTTTGCGACTTCTTTTCATTTCTCCTTTGGAGTTTCCTTTCAGCGCTTTTTTGAGTTGTCGTTCCTGAGATTTGCTTTCTTTTTGTTGAATTTCCTCCGCAGAGATGAAATCCTTGTGGAAGTCGAGTCGGTAAGACGCCCCAGCATTGACAAAAATCAAATTTGGTGTGTTTTTTAGAGAAGAACCCAAGGTTGCTTCAATTTGTAAATTGTCATTCCAAAGGTAGGCAGCTCCTAATCGAAAATATTTGTCTCGATATAAATCACTCCTTTCAGCTTGGTGTTCCAAATAAACTGACCACAAGGGGTCCAAGGTGTGTGTTAACGTTAGTATGTAGTTTATTTGTGGATAGTCAGAAAGATAGCGATCATAAGTGAAATTCGTTACAAATACCCAGGTCCCTAAAAAATGGGATTGGGTAGCTAGGGTCCCTTTCATGGAAACGGGGCCTTCTTCATCAGGTTGAATCCCCAAGTTTTGAAAAAATATTGGGCGATATAACTTACCAAAAACATTGCTGTAAGGGAAGGGATTGTTTTTTTCAAAATTAATATTTGTCCCTAAAGTAATTGAAACGGCAGGGATAAGTTCACGAAGTTTAAAACCGTTATTTGCTTTCCAACTATACACATTAGTTGTCCTTTCTTTTTTAAAAGGATCGTAAATGAGGTATTTCAAACCGATAAAATTTTGGAGAAATCCTTTGGTGGTGTAGGATTTTGGCTGACTGTACAATTTCGAATTTAGGTTTCCATAAAGGTATTGACCTTCATAGGTCAATTCTAAAGTTTCACTAAGAAATCCCCAACGAAGTCCTAAAAAACCACTTCCTCCGCGAAACGTTGAATTGTTATATCCAGCGTGATTGTAATTTCTAAATTCAGCACCTGCTTCAGCTTGGACAACGTTTTTACCCACTGCAAAAGCACCTATGGAAGCACCAGGTCGGTTGGAATTGATTTGATCCGTGTATTGCGCGCTGCTGTAAAAAGCAGAAAAAAAGAATAGAAAAACGGACCACCGATTAATCATGCTGCAAATATAAGTGAGATTTATGTCAAATTTGGAGCATCGATACATTATTGAATGATTATTTTTCGACGGTACGAATGAAATGGTTAATTTTGAAATCAAACCACAGTTTTGGGCGCACTTTTCAAATTTATATTACTTTTTTTAGGGGGAATTTACCTCCTTCGGTTGATTTCACCTTTCTTGTTTAAGCTGATGATTTCCAGTTTCATCAAAAAAACACATGCTGAAGCGCAAAAAAACGCTCCGCCACAAACTCCCGAAAAGAAAAAATCACCCGCAGACTCTATGGGTGAATATATCGATTATGAAGAATTGGATTGATTCTTTTTTAAAGAGTAAAGGACCCTTTCACCTTCTGATTATCCTTGGATTTACGATGGTGTCTCTACTTTTTTATTACCCATTGCTCTCTGGAAAAATTCAGCTCCAATCCGATATCAGACAATATGAAGGAATGTCTAGGCAGCTCAAAGACTATCGTGCTGAAACAGGAAAAGAGACCTATTGGATCGACAATGCCTTCGGAGGAATGCCAACCTATCAACTTGGCGCGAATTATCCTGGAGATTTTCTGAACCCTGTGTACAGTTTTTTTAGGATACTCCCTCGACCTGCTCACATCCTCTTTTTGTATTTATTGGGAGCCTATTTATTATTACTCATCCTCAAACTTCCATGGCATTCCGCCTTATTCGGAGCATTAGCATTTGGTTTTTCAACTTATTTGTTGATTATTCTACAAGTGGGGCACAATACAAAGGCGCTTGCAATTAGTTTTTTTCCTTTTGTTTTAGCTGGTGTGGTGTTGCTATTTCGAAAACACTATTTTTGGGGATTTCTCCTGTCCAGTCTGGCCTTGGGGATGCAAATTCGCGCCAATCATTATCAAATGACCTATTACCTCTTGCTATTCTTAGGTGTATTTGTGGTGGTATGGGGATTTAAAGCTTATAAAGAGAAATTAGGAAAATCCTATTGTATTGCGTTGGGCTTACTTTTTCTATCTGGAATAGTGGCTTTGGGATTTAATGCCACCCCTTTACTTGCCACAGCAGAGTACGCAAAATTTAGTACACGAGGAAAAAGCGAACTTCGTTTAGAAGCCGACGGAAGTCCTAAAGCTCAAACAGACGGTTTGGATTATGCGTATATAACAGAATACAGTTATGGAATATTTGAAAGTTTAAACCTCATTGCGCCTAGAATTCAGGGTGGAGGATCAAGCGAAAATCTAGGGGAGAAGCACGGAGTATATGAATTTCTCCTGAGTAAAGGTGTTCGTCCTGCTCAAGCAAGATCCTTTTCGGAAAATGTACCCACTTATTGGGGCTCACAGCCCATTTTGGAGGCACCGGCATACATTGGCATTAGCGTATTCTTTTTTGCCCTTTTGGGGTTCTTTTATATTCGTTCACCAATACGAAATGCATTGGCAATAGGAAGCATCGTTTCCCTTGTGCTTTCTTGGGGTAAAAACTTTGCTTTTGTAACACAACTTTTTATCGACTACGTTCCCTTTTATAATAAGTTTAGAGCGGTTTCCTCAATACAGGTTATCTTAGAGCTCTGTTTCCCAATTTTGGCTGCCTTGGGGGTACATTGGGCAATTACCAAACAGCACAAATTTGATTTAAAAAAATTCGCTAAAATTACTCTTGCACCTGTGCTCGTTATGGTGCTACTTTTCCTATTTGGAGGCACTTTTTCTTTTGTTGGTGTTAACGATGCCTATTTCACAGAGCTGTATGGAGCTGAATTGGTGGAGGTAATTCGGTCAGCACGAAAATCTATTTTTCAGGAAGATGTTCTTAGGGCGATCGCTTTTCTACTCATATTGACCGGTATTGTAATCTGGTATCAAATCAAAAATGCAAATAAAAATCTTGTTTTAGGTCTTCTTTTCACTTTGTTACTTGTGGATCTAGTGGGCATTTCAACCCGTTATATCCATCGGGAGGCGTTTGTTTTTCCCTCTCAAGCTTCCATCCCTTTTCAAGCTACCGGGGGAGACTTAGCCATTCAGCAGGACAGCACACGGTATCGTGTTTATGAACCACAATTGGGACTTACTGGAGCAAGAACGGCTTATTTCCACAACACTTTGGGTGGCTACCACGGTGCTAAACCCAGACGTTTTGAAGAGCTATTCGAATATTACAACACACACCAAATAACTGAAGTGTTGGATTTTTTGAATGTTAAATACGTTTTGGTAGCAGATGAAGACAATAATGGACTGCAACCCTTATCCAATCCCAATGCACTTGGAAATGCATGGGCAATCGAAGAACTCAAGCGGGTTCCAACAGCAGATGCCCTTTTAGAAGAACTTAAAACCACAAATTTCAAAAAGCAGGCCGTAGTGCTTGATGAAAGTTTACCCAAGGAGTATCCCTTGCAATATACACGAGATTCGTTACTGACGATTAGCCTCAATGCGAAGGCACCGGATCACTTGGAATACCAAATTGAGAGTGAGAAAGAGCAATTTGTGGTTTTTTCTGAAATGTACTATCCCAAAGGCTGGACTGCAACTGTTAATGGACAGATCGAGCCGATTATCAATGTAAACTACGTACTCCGAGGACTTCGTGTGCCCGAAGGGAAGGTGAAGGTCGTGTTTAAGTTTGACCCACCTGTAGTAGCTTTAGGAACAAAACTCCGTTGGGCAAGTTTATTTGTATTTCTTCTGAGTTTATTTAGTTTGTATTTCGTTTCTTCACCGAAGCAAATTAAGACCGCTTAAACCTATGGGAATCATTGCCAAACAGTCGGTTTATAATGTAGTGAGTATCGGCTTTGCTTTTATCATAGGAGCAGCCAACATGGTTTATCTCTACCCAAACTATCCTGGTAAAGAATTTCAAGGATTAATCATAGCGGTTTTAGCCAATTCAAATTTGATTCAACCCTTTTTATCCTTTGGGGTGCAACACACCCTCATAAAATATTTTAGTGATGCCAAATCGCAAGTTGAACGTGACCGTTTGTTATGGTTTGTGTTGCTTTTCCCCTTACTCATAATAGTGCTGATCGTCCCGTTGTATGGTTTGTATAATGTCAAAATACTTGAATTTCTCTCTGGCAATAGTGAAACGGTTGGGCGTTTTCCGTTTTTAATTCTAGCTATAGCTATTTCTACTGCATATTTCGAAATATTTTTTAGTTGGCTACGTGTCAATTTGCAATCGGTATTTGGAAATTTTTTAAAAGAAGTTTACCCCAGACTGTTGACGTTTATATTGTTAATCAGTTATGCGTTTTTATGGATTGATATGGATGCCTTTATCAATTATATGATTTTGGGGTACTATTTACGTTTGCTAATCATAGCAGTTTATAGTTTTTATATCTACCTACCTAGTTTTCAGCTCAAGTTACCCTCAAATATCATGGACTTGCTTCGGTATAGTGCCTTGATCTTTCTATCGGGTGCAGCCGCGAGTTTTATTCTGGACATTGACAAGTCTATGATTTACGCGATTACCAATAAAGAAAACGTAGCGTTTTATGCAGTTGCACTCTATATTGCCTCTGTGGTAGAAGCTCCAGGTAGAGCGATGTTTCAAATTACTAGCCCGCTTGTAGCAGAGGCCTTAAATAGGGACGACCACCCCCGTTTGGAAAGTCTTTTGAAAAAGAGTAGTTCCAATCTGATGGTGGTATGTGGATTGGCTTTTTTGATAATTAATTTAAATCTAGTCGATTTTTATCAACTGATCAATCAAGACGGGTATGCTTCTGCGATAAGTGTTGTCGTTATTGTATCCTTAGGAAAATTTTTCAGTATGTCCGTTGGATGTTTAAATAACATTATCAGTAATTCTAAATACTATTCTTATGTATTTTGGTTTTCTGTAAGCTCTGCTTTACTAGCCGTCGTGTTAAATTATTATTTCATCAAAGCCTATGGAATTGTTGGAGCTGCAGTTGCTACACTTATTGTGATTGTCTTTATAAACGGATGTAAAATCATCTTGATTTATGCGGTATATAAAATCCAACCGTACAATAAAAAATCCCTTAGTATTGTTCTCAGTCTCTTTGTAATTTATGGAATCATATATTTTATCCCCTCGATATTGAATCCAGTACTTTCCATTGGAATTCGAAGTTTTTTAATTCTCCTGTTGTTTGGGATTCCGTTTTATTTTTTTCGTTGGTCTGCGGATATCGAAAGTTTACTTAATCGATTCAAAGGACGTTTCTGATTGCCAGAAACCCAATTACAGCTTCAGTTTTTTAGCTAAATATCTTCCTGTATGCGAATGGCTTAAAGAAGCGATGTACTCAGGAGTTCCCTGTCCTACGAGATGTCCTCCGGATTCACCGGCCTCAGGACCAAGATCGATAAGATGATCGGCACACTTTATCAAATCGAGGTTGTGTTCTACCACAACGATACTGTGTCCTCTTTCTATAAGGGCATTAAAGGAAGCAATCAGCTTTCGAATATCATGAAAGTGGAGACCTGTGGTGGGTTCATCAAAGATAAAGAGCACTTTTTCTTTGGTAGTGCCTTGACTGATAAAAGAAGCCAATTTGATCCGTTGTGCTTCCCCACCCGAAAGGGTAGCAGAGGACTGTCCCAAGGTAACATAGCCCAATCCAACATCTTGGAGTGGTTGAAGTTTTTGGTTGATTTTTTTTTCTTGATGTTTTTCGAAAAAAGCAATTGCACTATCTACCGTCATATCTAGCAGCTGATCTATGGAAACCTCATTAAATTTCACTTCTAGAACTTCTTTTTTAAAGCGTTTTCCTTTGCAGTGCTCGCATTCAAGAACCACATCAGCCATAAATTGCATTTCTATGGTTATTGTTCCTTCTCCTTTACAGTGGTCACATCTTCCACCATCCACATTAAAGGAAAAGTGCTTGGGAAGATAGCCTCTGTGCTTGGAAAGTTTGTTTGAAGCATATAACGCTCTAATTTCATCATAAGCTTTGATATAAGTAACGGGATTCGATCTTGAGGAACGTCCTATTGGATTTTGATCCACAAATTCGACGCTTTTTAGGGTGTGTAAATCACCTTCTAAACTTGTAAATGCACCTGGTTTTTCACTGTAGATTTCAAAGGAACGCAGTAAGGCAGGATAAAGTATTTTTTTAACTAAGCTGGTTTTGCCACTGCCCGAAACTCCACTGACAACAGTGAGACACCCTAACGGAATTTCAATATCTATATTTTTTAGGTTATGTTCTCTAGCCCCTTTTAAAACAATTTTTTTCTTGCTTTTCCGTCTTTTTTCGGGAAGAGCGATTTCCATTTCTCCCCTAAGGTAATTTGCAGTTAGCCCTTTGCTTTTTAGTATTTGTTTGAAAGTACCCTCTGCGACAATTTCACCCCCAAAGGTCCCTGCTTCTGGACCGATATCGACAATATGATCTGCAGCTTGCATAATGTCCTCATCGTGTTCGACTACGATTACCGTATTTCCTAGATCTCGAAGTTCTTTAAGCACTTCGATTAATTTTTCGTTATCTCTTGAGTGTAGACCAATAGAAGGCTCATCCAAGATATACATTGACCCAACTAAACTGCTTCCAAGTGAGGTTGCTAACTGAATTCTCTGGGACTCTCCCCCGGATAAGGTGTTGGAACGCCTATTTAAGGTCAAATACCCTAAACCGACCTCTTGGACAAAACTCAATCGACTGTTAATTTCTTTTAAAAGCCTACTCGCAACTTCCGTATCATAAGGATTGAGCTTAAGATTTTTAAAAAAGACTGCCAATTCATCTATAGAAATTTGAAGCAGATCGGGTAAGTTTTTGGATCCTACTTTAACAAATTGTGCAGCTTCCTTAAGTCGAGACCCTTTACAAAGGACACAGGAGGTTTTTCCTCGATAACGAGAGAGTAATACTCGGTTTTGAATTTTATAATTTTTAGCTTCTATTTTCTTAAAAAAATCATGAATCCCTGTAAAATAAGAGTTTCCATTCCAGAGCAAGTCTTTTTGTTCACTGCTTAATTCAAAATAAGGTTTGTGAATAGGAAAATCAAAACGGAAGGCCTGATCGACAAGTTTAGAATAAAATTTTCGCATCCCTGTACCTTTCCAAGGGACAATAGCGTGATCATAGATGGAAAGACTGGTATCCGGAATGACGAGTTCGGGATCAATTCCAATAACATCTCCAAAGCCTTCACAACTAGGACAAGCCCCGAGTGGATTGTTAAAGCTAAATAAGTGAACAGTGGGTTGGGCAAATGCCATTCCGTCCAATTCAAATTTATTGGAAAACTCAACTCGCTTTTGATCACTAAGTCGCAGTAAGGAACAACATCCTTTTCCTTCATAAAACGCCATATCTATGGCATCAGCTACCCGATTATAAAAATCTTCTTCATGACGAACAACAAGTCGGTCGATTACCAAATCAAAATCTCCTTTGGGAGAAACCGTTGTATTGTCTAGAGGAAGGGTATTTCCTTCATGAAAAATTCGTGCAAACCCTTGTTGAACAAATATATTTAGCTTTTCCTTAGTGGTTCTATCCTTATCTTTTTTAATTGGGGCGAGCAAAAGGAGCTTTTCTCCTTCTGTAAACGTTTTTATTGTGTTGACCACATCGCTAACGGTGTCTTTGCGAACCTCTTGATTAGAAATAGGAGAAAAGGTTCTTCCTATTCGGGCATACAGCAGCTTCATGTAATCGTAAATCTCGGTTCGAGTTCCTACGGTAGATCTTGGATTGGAGGTGTTGACTTTTTGTTCTACTGCTATAGCAGGAGCCAAACCTTTTATGAAATCAACTTTAGGCTTGTTTAGACGCCCCATAAATTGACGGGCATAGGAGGAGAGGCTTTCTACATAGCGCCGCTGACCTTCTGCATAAAGGGTGTCAAAAGCAAGAGAAGACTTCCCAGAACCCGACAAGCCGGTCATTACCGTCAGCTTGTTTCGAGGGATGACAAGGTCCACATGCTTTAAGTTGTGCAAATGAGCTCCCTTGATGATGATGTTGTTTTTCGGATCGTAATCCAAAATATTTTTCATAGCGCTTAAAAAGGGTGCAATTTACGATTTTAAACTGTGATAAAGGGTTCATTTATACTCTCAAAAAGGAGGGGGGATCTCATTTACTTTTTGATTAAACACCATTAAAAAAAACTGAGATAATTTGGAATAAATTAAAAATGTTTATATTTGGAAATCTAAAATGATGCCTATAGAATAAAATTACTTAAAGAATTTTCGATTTTTTAACGGTCATTGACCAAGTAATTTTATTTATGAAAACGACATCAGCTTTATCTTCCGACTCTCTTTTAGTTCAACACTATCTTTCTGGTTCAGAAATCGCATTAGAACAACTTATTAATCGTCATCAGGCACGAATATTTAATTTTATTAATTCGAAAGTACAGGATCACGATAATGCAGAAGATATTTTTCAAGACACTTTTATTAAGGTCATAAAGACGCTTAAAAACGGTAAATACAATGAGGAAGGGAAATTTCTTCCATGGGTAATGCGCATCGCTCACAATTTGGTTATTGATTTTTTCAGAAAAAGTAACCGAATGCCGATGAATTACAGCACAGAGGATTACGATATTTTTCAATTTATTTCAGACAGTACCCCCAATGCAGAAGTAGGCTTTATTCAAGATCAGGTGGTAACGGATCTACAGAAATTAATTGAAGAACTTCCTGAAGATCAAAAAGAAGTTTTGATTATGCGGTTGTATCGGGATATGAGTTTTAAGGAAATAGCAGAAAACACTAACGTGAGTATTAATACTGCCCTTGGAAGAATGCGCTATGCCATTATCAATCTTCGAAAACTAATCAGTGATAATCAGATTGTATTGAGTGTTTAACAATTTTTGAGTGTTTTTGTCGTTTAAAGAGTATTATTACTTTTCTATGGCAAAAAACGACACTTCGAAAACCACGTTGAATACCGTTACTGACTTACCTCGTCCCTTCGTTATTTCGCGAATTTTAGCTTTTTCTAGAGCTTATAAGAAGCAGAAAAACGAACTCCCCTCGTTGGAATTACTGCGAAACTAGGCTATTTGAATTGAGCTTTTAACACCGACTTCCTCCCAATCGTTTGGGTGATAATATCCTTTTCGATATTCCAGCCCCTTGCTGGACTGTATTCTCTTCCGTACCAAATAATTTGTAAATGGAGATCATTCCATTTTTCTCGAGGAAAAAGTCTTTTGGCATCTCGTTCAGTTTGTACAACATTTTTACCATTGGTAAACCCCCAACGGTACATCAAACGATGAATATGCGTATCGACAGGGAATGCCGGAACACCGAACGCTTGGGACATTACAACACTGGCAGTTTTATGCCCAACCGCTGGTAGCGCTTCTAAAGCCTCAAAGTCTTTTGGCACTTTCCCTTGATGTTTTTCAATTAAGATTTTTGACAAACCATAGATCCCCTTGGACTTCATCGGTGATAAACCAACAGGTCGAATAATATCACGGATTTCTTCGACTGTAAGCTTAACCATTTCAGTAGGGGTAGAGGCTCTAGCGAATAGGATGGGGGTAATTTTGTTGACCCGTACATCTGTGCTCTGAGCCGATAGTAGCACAGCGATAAGCAAGGTATAGGGATCTTTATGGTCCAAAGGGATTGGAATTTCGGGGTAGAGTTTCTCTAGGGTGTTTATAGTGAATGCTACTTTTTCCTTTTTTGTCATGTAGATTATTTATCTTCGAAAATACAAAATGCTATGAATTATGAATACTTTAAAAGTAGGGGATAAAGTCCCCCCATTTACCGTTAGCGATCATTTAGGAGTCGCTCAATCATTAGAAACGTATTTAGGGTCCAAAGTAGTCGTTTTCTTTTATCCAAAAGCGAATACACCAGGCTGTACCGAAGAGGCGTGTGATTTAAGAGATCATTATGCAGAATTAAAACAAGCTGGCTATGTCCTTTTAGGAGTAAGTGCGGATACGGAAAAAGCACAAAAGAGTTTTGCGGATAAATTCGATTTCCCCTTTCCATTACTAGCCGATACAGATCGAGTGGTCATTGATGCCTTTGGAGTTTGGGGTCCAAAAAAGTTTATGGGTAAGGAATACGAGGGTATCCACAGAATTACCTTTGTTATAGATGAGCAAGGAGTGGTAGAGCGCGTCATTGATAAGGTAAAAACTAAAGAGCACGCGGCTCAGATTTTAGAATAGCTACTTTTTTTCAATCAAAATCGACTTCATTTCATCATTTCAGTACCTTACCAAAAGCTTTATTTAGTACATTTTGGCCATCGATATGATCAGAGCAACAATTCCGATCACCACATAGGCACCAACAAAGACAATGGTTAGAATTCCCGTGAATTTCCAATAGGACTTTTGGAATTTAAAACTTTGATTTAAAAGGTTATTATCCTTCATTTTTAAGACTTGTTTTAAGCGAGTTGAAAAGCGGTAGAGGTAGGAATAAAGCACAAAACAACCTATTGCAATCACCAAATAGATCACGGAAATCCATGTAGGGTTAATAAATTCGTTGGTTTGTTCAAAGGGGACAAATACGTTGAGAATAGTGCCAATTAAAATACTAAACAGCAACAAGATTCCACTAATTACAAATCCAAAAATTGATAAGAAATGGGTCCATTTTTGGGTTTCTTATAAGTACCCGATTGCTTGGTCATTGATTTGAAATTCTGTGTTCATAAGATGGGGTTTTTGAGTGAATGTTAATTACACCCCAAGACCAACGCAACTAAAAAAACGCTAACGGTTATTGAACAGATCGAGGGCTGTTGCATAAAATTATAAAAAAACACGAAATAATCAAGGGTTCAAAGTTTTTGTTCCTTCATAACCAAACATTTCATTTTTCTTTATCATTTCAGCGATTCCTTGAGGGAGGTCATCTTCCCAGCCGTCTTCATTTACCTTAATTTTTCTTAGGATTTCTCTCGAAAAAATATTTAAAAGGTTTTCTTCAAAGTCAAAGATATCTACGATTTTACCATTGTATTTAAAGAATTTATAAAAATCTTTCATACGAGGGTGAAGTTTAAGGTTATTGCTGTCAATAATCTTTCCTGATTTCTCATCCCTCATGGGGTAGAGATATACTTTGAGGTTGTTATAAAACATCTTTCCAAAGGCTTCCAATATCCCTCCACTTAGATCTTGATAATACTGTTCATCAAAAATCTCAACGAAATTATTGACCCCCATCGCAAGACCGACTTGTTTTTTGGTATAGTGAGAGAAATAATCCACTAAACGATAATATTCTTTAAAATTTGAAATCATAACGGTATGACCCAAAGAGCAGAGTAGCTTAGCTCGATCCATAAAGTCTTCTTCGTCGATTTCACCCTGAGCTCTAAGGTTAGAAAGCGTGATTTCAAAAATAACTTCGGTTTTACTTACATCGACATTTTGCTCTTTGGTAAAAATCTCATAGGATTTTTCAAGCATATCAATGTTGACCTTAGTTACAGGCCGAAAACTTCCTCTAAGTGCAAGGATATTTTTTTTGTACAAAATCCTTGCTGGGAGTATATTATTTCCTTCTGGATCAAACATAACGGCTTCTGTCATGCCATTACGAATGAGTTGAAGGCTCATTAAACGATTATCCACCGATTTGAATTGTGGACCAGAAAAGTTGATGGTATCAATTTCTATAGCATCGGTATCAATATTATCATAGAGGTAACGCAAAAGTTTCTTAGGATCATCGTGTTTGTAAAAAGCTCCGTAAACTAAATTGACACCCATGAATCCCAGGGCTTCTTGCTGAAGTCGAGCCTCTGTTTGGTGAAATCGAACATGAAGTACAATCTGATTATAAGCACCTTCAGGCTCGGTCTGGAAGCGAATCCCCATCCATCCGTGCCCTTTGAATTTTTTAGCAAAATCAATGGTCGCTACCGTGTTTGCGAGAGTAAAGAACATTTTATTTGGCTGTTCTTTTTTAGGGATCCGTTTTTTTAAGAGTCGCATTTCATGCGACATCATTTTGTCCAGGCGGGTTTCTGTTACATACCTTCCATCGGCTTCTTCACCATAAATGGTATCACTAAAATTCTTATCGTAAGCACTAATTGTTTTTGCAATGGTTCCTGAGGATCCACCCACTTTAAAAAAGTGACGAGCCACTTCTTGTCCTGCTCCAATTTCGGCAAATGTTCCGTAGATGTACTTATTTAAATTTATTCGAAGCGCTTTGGCTTCTATGGAAGGTTTGTTGTCGAAACCTTGATCTCCTAAAATTGTAATACTCATTCTTGAAAATGTTCCCTCAAAAATACAAAGTTCCATGATACCTAAAAAGCAAATCAGTACCTTTGTTTTAAATGTTAACAATCCATTTTTTAGGCACTGGCACATCTCAGGGAGTTCCTGTAATCGGAAGTTCCCATCCAGTTTGTTTGAGTACAAACCCAAAAGATAAGCGACTTCGAGTGTCTGTATTAATACAGTGGGGAGACACCAATTTAGTCATCGATTGCGGTCCCGATTTCAGACAACAAATGCTTCGTGTTAATTGCGCACATTTGGACGGAATTTTATTTACCCATGAACATGCAGACCATACAGCTGGGTTAGACGATATTCGCCCCTATTTTTTTCGTCAGGGGGATATACCCATATATGCCACTCAACATGTTTTAGATAATTTATCGAATCGATTCGATTATATTTTTGTTAATGAAAATAAATACCCAGGCGCTCCTAACGTTCAACAGCATCAAATAGATGCCCATACCCCTTTTGTTTTGGATGGGATGACCGTTATTCCCGTCGAGGTCTACCACAATACCCTTCCCGTTCTGGGTTTCCGTATCCTAAACTTTTGTTATTTGACGGATGTAAAAACGATAAGTACTGGTGAACTAAAAAAGCTCCACGATTTGGATGTTTTGGTTTTGAGTGCATTACGTATTGAACCCCATTCAAATCATTTAAACTTGGAAGAAGCCTTAAGTTTGATCCGTTTGATTAATCCAAAAAGGGCTTATTTGACACATATCAGTCACCTCATGGGCTTTCATGACGAGGTGAGCAAGAACCTTCCTAAAAATGTTTTTTTAGCCTACGACACCCTAACCGTCACCTCCAATTAAAACTATGAAATTCAAAATTGTACTCTATCTCTTTTTTTTTGTTTGTATTATTCTGTTCTTTCAATTGATCAATACCAACAAAATATTAAATCATCAGGATCGATTAATTCAAAGCCAAAACAGTTTGCAAATCCGCTTAAAGGATTCTTTAGCTGAGCTAAACCAATCTCTTTCAGTTCAAAAATATTTCACCTGGGAAACAGATGAAGCGGCATTCCCATTTAAAGAGTCGATTGAGAATGAATTGATGCAATATAACAGTCCAAAAGAGTTAAATACTTTGATTAAAGATCTTCCTAAAGGAGAACGTTTTCTAATTGACCGGGTACAGTTTGTGAATGCGGAATGGATACTGATAGGTTTTAAGGGGATTGAACACTGGGGACAAGCCTTTCTGACTTATGAAAAAACTACAAAGGGGGTTCAATTTAACGCTATAAAAACTATTGTAATGCCCCTATAGATTGGTCTTCTCGATCCAAGCTACAAATTGTTTGAAATTATCTTGAGAGACTGTATGTCCATCCTCAAACTCATGATAGCTGATAGTTTCATACTTTTTGCTCAATGGCAGGATCGTATTTCTTGGCTGGCTGATTGGTATAACTTGGTCGTAAATTCCATGACTTGCATAGGCTAAAAAAGTTGGAGCTTCATTGGTATTTACACTTTCGTGGAGTAAGCCACTTAAGGCGATAATTCTTCTAATTTTATGAGGATATTGGAAAGCGATTGCCCAACTCAATATGGCTCCCTGACTAAATCCTAATAAACTGATGTCTTCTGTTTCTAGATGATGCAAGCGGGTCAATTCCTCAAGGGTTTCAACAATCAAATGAACTGCTGCCCAAGCGTCTTCCAGTTCAGAGGAAACCCCACCAGAAGGATCCATTTGCAACGGATACCAAGCATAGCTATTTGGTCCAAGGGCTAAAGGAGCTTGTAAGGCTATAATCGTATGATTTTTGGGTAGATAAGGTGCAAAACTGAATAAATCATCTGCATGACTGCCATAACCATGGATTAAAAATAGTGCTGGATTTTTTTCTTTGGTGGAATTTACGGCATGCTGGATGCGATATTCAAGCATAGTTGAATTAAGAATTAAGTTGTATCGAATTTCCTCTCAGGCAACCATAAACGTTCCCTTTTACCGTACTACCTAGAAACAGAGAGTTTTTTGAAGAGGAATAGATTTGTTCTTTTGTGAATTTTTTATTTCCCTTTGGACTGAAGCAGGTTAGGTCTGCTGGTGTTCCGATTTGGAAACCTGAATCTTGAATTTTAAAAATGGATTTTCCTCGGGTTAAAAAAGCAATGGTTTTATCCAAGGGGAAATAATTCAAGAGAATTCCAAAGGCAGCTTCCAATCCTATACTTCCCTCTTTAGAGTGAACAAATTCTAAATCTTTGATTTCTGGATTCAAGGGCTGATGTAAACTTGTTACCGCATCAATCGTACCATCTAAGAGTCCCTCTCGAAGGGCGCGTTGATCTTTTAAAGAGCGTAAGGGTGGAATAATCTTAAAGGCTGAGTCAAAATCCATTAAATTTTCTTCAGATGCGTGAAGATGAGCAATGGAGACGGCACAACTGACTTTCAAGCCTTTTTTCTTGGCGGCACGAATTAGGTCAACACTAGCTGCAGCGGAAATGTAGGGAATATGCATTCTTCCCTGGGTGTATTCTAAAAGCTGAAGGTCTCTGGCTAAAGTGACCGTTTCGGCAATATGAGGAATTCCTTTAAGCCCTAAATGGGTGCTTACTACACCTTCGTGCATTTGACCGTTAGTATTTAAAGTCCCGTCTAAGGGATAAGCTTGAATTAGACCATCAAAACTCTTAACGTAGTCTAATGCTATGCGTAAGAGATTCGGGTTTTTCATGACTTGATTAAAATCACCGAAAGCTACCGCGCCAGCTTGATGCATTTCATATAAAGGGGCCATGTTTGAGCCTGCAGAATCTTCAGAAAGCGAAGCGCTAATATGAAGGGAGGTGGTGTTCTTTTCACTTTTTTGAAGAAGATGACTTACGTCCGTAAAGGAATCCAGTACGGGTTGGGTATCGGGATTCAGTACGATATGAGTAAAGCCACTTTTAGCAGCGGTAAGTAATCCGTTGGCTAATGTTTCTCGTTCTTCGTAACCAGGTTCTCCAAAGGAAACACAGGGATCAAACCAACCTGAAGAGAGGTGAAGGTCTTCCAATTCAACTACAGTTGCCTCCGATTCTTCAATGAAATTATCAATTTGGGTAAGGATACCATCGACAACCAATACGTCCTTTTGTTGATTGTGAAAAGGACTCTTTTCATGAATTAAGGTTGCGTTTTTAAAGAGTATCTTCATGTAGTTCTGATCCATGCAAAAGTAAAAACAATTTTGAAATTAAAGGTCAGCTGGGAGAGACTTATTCATTAAGTGGAAGAATCGAAAAATGAAAGGTGTCATTTGTTGATTTTTGAGCCAAGACATTCAGACCGTCCTCACTGACTTGAAGAACTCTCGGATAACCTCCAGTGGTTTGAGCATCTCGCATAAGCACGATCAAGTTCCCATTTGGAGTACATTGAACCGTACCGGGAAGAACTGGTGAAGTCCACATAGAAGGAAGGCTGCATTTAAGTTTTTCTTTAAGAATATAGGCCATTCTAGAATTATGAACCGATAGGGTAAAACCGCTTTCATGAAGATGTTTTTGGGTTTCAGCGTCAAGGAGATTAAACTCAGGACCTTTATAAACCTTAATTTCTTTTGTATCAGAGTAAGAATTTTCGAGATGAACACGTGCTCCTTTTTTTTGAATAAATCTGGAGGAATTGTAGGGGATGAGCTTGTTTTTAGTGATCACCGTCTCGGAAGTGATTCCCTTGCATTGACTTTGACTTCCAAGAACCACAGGGGCTTGGATTCCTCCTGCAACTGCCATATAGGTTCTGCAGCCCTTGTGAGCGTTACCCATTTGCAAAAGGTCTTTTTCTTGAACGTGAACAGGTACATTGTTTTCTATTGGAATGCCGTTGATTTTGGGTTCCATATAGGCGCCACATAAAACTAGGGTAGTTTCTTGGTGAAATCGAAATTGGGGTCCTTTAAAGCTCATTTCAAGTACAGCACTGTTGGAAGGGTTGTTCAATAATTTATTTGCCCAATGCATAGCATTTTTATCCATAGCACCGCCAATGGGCACACCCCAGGATTGCAAACCGAATCTACCCTCGTCTTGGATAGAAGTGTATAGCCCGGGATGGAGTACCTCAATCATACAGACTTTATTTTATAGGTTTTTGAGGCGATGCCCTTCTCAATGGATTTGTATTCCGATTTTGTAATGGGATAAAATTCAATTTGATCTCCGGCTTGAGCAAAACAGGGACTCTTCTTAGAAGGTTGAAAAAGTGGATAAGGAGTTCTTCCAATGATGTGCCATCCTCCAGGACTTTCCTGTGGATATATTCCTGTTTGTTGTCCCCCAATTCCGATACTGCCCGGGGAAACTTTGGGTGAGGGTTTGGACTTTCTAGGAATGTTCAAAATTTTTGGAAGTCCATCGAGATAGAGGAATCCAGGAAGAAATCCAATAAAATAGACTAGATAGCAAACACTATGGTGAGTTTTAACGAGTTCTTTTACACTCATTTGTAGTTTTTGTGCGGAAACTTCTAGGTCAATGCCAAATTCTTTTCCATAATAAACTGGAATTTTCCAAAGTTTCCCTTTTTGAATTTCAAAGGGAGGGATATTCTCATAAAGTGATTGTAGGATTTCTTTGAATTTGGAGGGGGAGTTTATTTTATTTTTATAAAAAACCATCAGTGAACAATACCCTTGGGTAATTTGAATGACATCCTCTGAATGGAGTAAAATTTCTTTTTTAAAGGCGATAAGTAAACACAAAAGAGCTTCGCTGGGTTCTGAATCCCATTCCAAAAGCACCACTTGGGGTTGCATTAAATAAAAGCGAAAAGCCAATTTAGGCATCATGGATTGAAGTGTTGCTTTCTTGAAATTTTTCCAAGACAAATTTGAGGTTTTGTGATGCATTTGGATGATCTCCATGCACACAAATGGTGTCTGATTTAACAGAAATCCATTGGTTGCTGATGGTTTTAATGCGTTGGTGCACCACCAAATTATAAAAACGTTCGTTTAATTGAGCTGTTGATTGAAGTATAGCCCCTTGCTGATTTCTGGGAACGAGGAGTCCATCGTCCTGATAGGCCCGATCTAAAAAAGTTTCTTCCCAGATTTCAAAGCCTTTATTTTCTGCGATTTTACCGAATAGACTTCCAGGAGCTGTTATAAAAACAACTGAGGGACAAAGGGATTTAGCTGCGGCAATTAGTGTTTTAGCAACTTTACGATCCCTGGAGCTGTCGTGATAAAGTGCCCCATGGGGCTTGATATGATGCAGTTTATTTGAATTTAGTTCCCTTAAAAGTGCAATTAATTGATTTTCAATGCTTTTCTGGAGTTCTTTAGGCGTTAATTTTAGTGAACGTCTCCCAAAATATTCACGGTCGGGATAGGAGGGATGAGCCCCTATTCGAACCTGATAAGTTTGTGCAAGTTGAATGGTTTTTTGCATCTCCTCAGGACTTCCTGCATGAGCTCCACAGGCAATATTACAGGCTTGGATAAGGGGCATAAGACTTTGATCGTCACCTATTGCCTCTCCGACATCTGCATTTATAGTGTATTTTATGTTCATCAAAAAAGTTGAAATACTGATCCTAGTGATCGCACACTTAAAAATAAGGAAATAATCACAATTCCTAAGCCCAAAAGAGTTTGTAAAAGGGTGTATTTGAATTCCCCCAAAACACTTTCCTTATTCATAATCCACAGTAAAGTGGCAGCGATAATTGGCAATAAAATACCATTAGCAATTTGAGCAAATTGAATGATGAGAATGAATTTTAACTCTGTAGAGGCGAGGAGGGTTCCAATAAAAATGACGAACGCCCAGCTTCTTCGAAACCTTTTCGATTTTAAGTCGGCTTTCCATCCAAAACAGCCACAAACTACATAGGCTGCAGCTAAAGGGGCGGTAATGGAACTCGTTATTCCAGCGGCAAAGAGACCTATGGACAATAAAAATTTTGAAGCCTCCCCAAAAACAGGAGCCAATCCTAATGCCAAATCAGCAGCATTGTTGATTTCCATTACCTCCACACCCGCAGCAGTGACAATGACACTCATGGAAATTATCCCGCCTAAAATTAAGGCGATAACCATATCTTTTAAAGCAAAGGGCAATGCTGCTTTCGAGGACCATTTTTCTCTAACTAATTCTGTGTGTAAAAATAAATTGTAAGGAACAATAGTTGTTCCTACTAATCCAATAATACTTAGCAAACTTCCTTTAGGAGTAGAAAAACGAAAAAGACCAGAAAAAAGTTGGGAAACCGAGGGACCGGTTGCAAAAGCTGTAATTAAAAAAGAGAGACTCATCAGAATAACTAGAAAAACGAGACTTCGTTCCAGTGCTTTATAGGTTCCGATCCAGAGTAAAAATGCAGCGCTAAATCCAATAAACAAGGGCAGAATCTTAAGCTTAAAAAAAGAAGTTTTCCATATCAAGGACCCCGTAAGAGTTTCTATACCCAAAGCCGCACCACTAATATTTCCAGCTTCATAGGCCGTATTTCCGATCAGTATAGCACTAAAAATAAGGATAAGAATGAATTTCTGTATCCAAGGAGTTTTTATTTCACTTCGAAGGACATCAATAATGCTTTTTTGACCGATCAGGCCAATTCGTACAGCCATCCCTTGAAGCACAATAGCAGCAGCGATAGACAATAAGATGGCCCACAATAAATCAAACTCATAGCGAACACCTACCAAAGTACAAAGCGTAACTGTACCCGGACCTATAAAAGCCGCGGCGACTAAGGGACCAGGACCGATGTTTTTAAATAGGTTTTTAAACATTAGTTGGATTTCAGTTAAAGGTAGTTTTCTAATCGGAGCTTTACAAGTGTTGTGAAGCCTTCCAAATTATTTCATTCCTTCAAAAACTCCAAGGCCAAAAAGCGCAAAATCATATTTGACAGGATCCTTAGGATCCAATTTTCTTAAATTGGTATCTAATTCAAGAACGGCTTTTTGGTCGTTTTGTTTTCGTTTTAAGAGGCCTAAGCTCCGGGCAACATTTCCGCTGTGAACATCCAAAGGGCAGGAGAGTTGGGCACTGGAAAGCGTTTTCCAAATCCCAAAATCAACATGATTTTTTGAACTTCTAACCATCCAGCGAAGAAACATATTAATGCGTTTCGCAGCAGAACCCCGTAAGGGATCTGCAACATGTTTTTGAGTTCGCTTTTCATGGTCCATTTCAAAAAAAAGGTTCCTAAAGTTATGGATGTTTTGCTCCAATCGCTCCTCAAGGGGTATTTTTGAAAAGGAAGCCTCCAGCCCTCCGTGAACGAGGTATAGTTGTTTTAATGCTTTGATGAAAAAACGCAAATCATTTCCGTTAAATGTTCGGTGAACAAAAGAATCCAATGCTTTTAAATCGGCTTCACGGTGATCGAGAACAAAGTGGTAGGGGTCATTTTCCATCAAGCTCATCATGCGTTGACCACTTTTAATAATGCTTTTCCGATTTCCCCAGGCGATGGAGGCCACAAGAAAAGCTGAAATTTCAACATCTTCTTTTTTTTTAAAAGTATGCGGAATTTGAATGGGATCGTCCTCAAGAAAACGAATATTCTCGTAGGTCGATGCCTTGTAATTTAAAAAATCTTCAAGTTCTATTGCGTTCACGGCTTGATTTCTCCATCGATGATACGGATGCTTCGATCAGCTCTTTTGGCGAGATCCGTATTGTGCGTAACGATAACAAAACTACAGTGTTGTTCTTCTCGTAATTCGAAAAATAAATCATGAAGCTGATCCGCATTTTCAGAATCCAAGTTCCCACTAGGTTCGTCCGCAAAAATAATTTTTGGATTATTTATTAAAGCCCTGGCAACAGCCACACGTTGTTGCTCTCCTCCTGAGAGCTGGGTGGGTTTGTGTGTTGCTCTTTTTTCTATTCCTAAGCGTTTTAAAAGCCCCATTGCCTTTTCCTCCGCTTCTGCAGCCGCTGTTTGTCCTATCCATGTGGGTAAACAGATGTTTTCCAAAGCGGTAAACTCAGGTAAAAGTTCATGAAATTGGAAGATAAATCCCATATTTTGATTTCTGAATTGAGACAAGGCCTTATCGTTGAGTTGGGTAGTGTCTGTTCCGTTTAAATAAATATGACTGTTTGGACTGGGATTGGGACGATCTAAAGTCCCTAATATATGAAGTAGGGTTGTTTTACCCGCTCCAGAGGGACCTACTATGGTTACAATTTCGTTGGCTTCTATTTCAAGATCAATGGCATTTAAGACCTTTAAGTCCCCAAAGTTTTTAGAAATCTGAACAGCTTTTAATAATGGTTTCATGTGCAGCTTCAAATTTAATTCTTTTTATTTTCATCCTTTTATACAAATTCAAGAGATTCAACAAATGTTTAGTATCCCTACAGAATATTGGATTATCTCCGTATTTAGCTTCAACAAAATTGGATTAAACCAGTCGTATTGCTATATTTGTTTAACTATATAAAATTAAAGTTGATCAAAACTATTTATTTAGCGGGTGGTTGTTTTTGGTGTACAGAGGCTGTATTTAAAGAAATTAAAGGAGTAGTTGAGGTTATTCCTGGATACATCGATGGAACGATCAAAAATCCAGCCTATCGAGAGGTTTGTACAGGAAGAACGGGACATACAGAGGCAATTTCTGTTCGCTATGACACTACACAAGTACAACTTACCGATTTACTCTTAATCTTTTTCAATACTCATGATCCGACAACGCTCAACCGTCAAGGAAACGATATAGGTACTCAATATCGATCAGGGATTTATTATACAGAGGACGAACAAAAAGGAATTGTTCAATTCGTAATCGACCAACTGGAAACGGAAGCTGTTTTTGACCAAAAGATTGTAACTGAAATAAAAGAAGCCACACCCTTTTACGAGGCTGAAGCCGAGCATCACGATTATTATAATCAAAACAAAGAGCAGCCCTATTGCGTCTATAGTATCCATCCAAAGATGGAGAAGCTAAAACACTATTTTTCTAATTATTTAAACACAGCTTATGAACGATAATTTCGACATAGAAACCTTTCCAATTTCAGATGAGATCAAAAAAAATTACGAAGACATCATTCATCTATTGGGTGAAGATAAACTTCGTGAAGGGTTGCTCAAAACTCCGGAACGAGCTGCCAAAGCGATGAAATTTCTGACCGAAGGGTATGAACAAGATCCCAAGCAAATTCTTCAGAGCGCTATGTTTGAGGAGACCTATAATGAAATGGTCATTGTTAAAGATATCGAATTGTATTCCTTATGTGAACATCATATGTTGCCGTTTTTTGGAAAGGCTCATATTGCTTATATACCCAACGGGCATATCGTAGGACTGAGCAAAATTCCGCGAGTTGTTGATGTTTTCGCTCGACGACTACAAGTGCAAGAACGCCTAACAGAACAAATCTTGGATTGTATCAACGACACGCTTCAGCCCAATGGGGTTGCCGTGGTTATTGAGGCTTCTCACATGTGTATGATGATGCGTGGGGTTCAAAAACAAAACTCCAACACAACCACATCAGGATTTAGAGGAGCTTTTAAGGATACAGATACTCGAAATGAATTTTTAAAATTGATTAGCTCAAGATTATCTTAATCCTGCTCCTTAAAAAACCGTTTTAATCCCATACGGCTGAGGATCTTTTTTTCAAAATTCCAAAAAAATCGGAATTGTAAAAACAAGGTGCCAAAAAATAAAAGTAAAACTTGGTAAACCGGGAATACAATTAAAATGCGGATAATCCAATATAGAAATTTACCTCCTATGATATTTTGGAAGGTATCGGGGTAAAGATGAAAAAAATTGAGAATTGGTTTTGCAACACGTACACTCATGGACCCCGTAATTCCAAAAACAATGAAAATCACTACCAATTGAAAATTAGAAGTGATTTTCCATTTATTCTTTAAACGATCAAAATACAAATTTGCTTATTTAAGTAAGGTTGCGATTTGACTTGCAAGTTCTTCCCCAATGCGATCTTGTGCCTCTAATGTTGCTGCTCCGATATGAGGAGTTAACGATATTTTATCGTGCATAAGCAACTTAATTTCGGGCTTCGGTTCATTTTCAAAAGTATCTAGAGCAGCAAAGGAAAGCTGACCAGAATCTAGGGCATTTATCAGCGCGACCTCGTCAACAACACCCCCACGAGCTGCATTGACCAGTACTGCACCTTTCTTCATTTTGGCTAGTGCCGCATGATCGATGACGTATTCCTTTTGTGCAGGAACGTGCAGACTAATAAAGTCTGATTCTGAAAGGACGCTATCCATATCTTGAGTTACGATTTCTTCTGAAACGGAAGCACCAGAATACAAAGAAACGGTAACAGTAGCTTTGTCGATAAACTTATCTGTTGCGATCACCTTCATCCCCACTCCTAGACCGATTTTAGCAACTTCTTGTCCAATTCGACCGAAACCGATAATACCTAAGGTTTTTCCTCTTAATTCGACTCCATTAGCATAAGCCTTTTTCAAACCTTTGAAGTTTGTTTCTCCCTCTAAAGGCATGTTTCGATTCGAATCATACAGGAAACGAACTCCTCCGTATAAATGAGCAAAAACCAATTCTGCAACGGAAGCTGAGGAAGATGCAGGGGTGTTAATTACATGCAACCCTTTTGATTTAGCGTATTCTACATCTATATTGTCCATTCCAACACCACCTCGACCAATAAGTTTTAAATTAGGACAGCGATCAATTAATTCTTTTCTAGCAGTAGTGGCACTCCGAACAAGTAAGCCAGAAATATTGTTTGAATTGATGTAATCTGCCAATTGTTCTTGAGCTACGTTAACCGTAATAATTTCAAAACCACTTGCGGTTAGGGCATCAATTCCAGATTGAGAAATTCCATCGTTAGCTAATATTTTCATTTTCTATATATTTAATTTTTTGATCACTTATTGTTGTTCCTCTAGGATTTGCATACAATTCACTAAAGTCTCTACACTTTCAATCGATAGTGCATTATACATTGAGGCTCTGTAGCCACCAACAGATCGGTGACCTTTCAAACCACTGATTCCAGCAGCTTCACAAAGAGCATCGAATGCTGCTGTAAGATTGGGATCTTTTAAATTGAACGTAGCGTTCATATCACTTCGGTCTTCTTTGTTGGCAAACCCTACGAATAGGGAGTTGCGATCAATTTCACCGTAAAGCAAGGTGGCTTTGATTGCATTTTTTTCTCCTAAAGCGGCTATACCTCCTTGAGCATCAATCCAACGCAAGGTGAGCATGGATGTATATACTGCAAACACAGGTGGGGTATTGAACATGCTTTCACCGTCAATATGCACTTGATAGCTCAACATCGAAGGAATCACACGACTTACTTTCCCAAGTAAAGAATCTTTGATGATTACAAGGGTGGTACCTGCAGGGCCCATATTTTTTTGAGCTCCAGCATAAAAAAGATCAAATTTTGAATAGTCCAAAGCTCTTGAGAAAATATCTGAACTCATGTCTGCAACCAAAGGGACACTGGTTTGTGGAATGTCTTTGTACTGTGTTCCAAAAATGGTATTGTTGGTTGTTAAATGAAGGTAATCTAAATCTGTGGGGATGTCATACCCTTTTGGGATATAGTTGTAATTCTGATCTTTGGAACTGGCTATTTCGAGGACTTCACCAAAAAGCTTTGCTTCTTTCATGGCCTTGTTCGACCAAGTTCCTGTGTTGAGGTAACCTGCCTTTTTTTCTAATAAATTATATGCTGTCATCAAAAACTGAAGACTTGCTCCCCCTTGAAGGAATATTGCTTTATAGCCTTTATTTTCTAAACCGGTCAATTTTAATGCTAATGCACAAGCTTCATCCATAATTTGAATAAAGGCTTTACTGCGATGCGAGATTTCAATTAAAGAGAGTTTAGAAGAATCGAGTTCTTTTACTGCCTCTGCGGCTTGTAGCATTACTTCTTGTGGTAGAATAGAAGGTCCTGCACTAAAGTTGTGGAGTTTCATAGCCAATTTTGAAGAATTATTTCAATTTTTAAAATGCAAATATTGTGATTCCCCGATAAATTCTAGGGTATTTACAAGTGTTTTTTTTTGTGGAGTTGTTAACAGTAAGTAAAGCAAATACAAATAAGAGTAGAAGACAAGGATTTTCAATTTGTAAAAACTATCCAGGAACAGTTTACAAGGACTCTAAAAATGCGAGTGTATCGATGCCGTCGGCATAGTCGTTTAACTCAGGTTGTTGTGCTTTTCCAAATGGGATTGCATTGGGAATACTCCTGTTGGAGACGATGCATTGAATTTGTTCGGATTTTTCCTGGAGTTCTTTTGTTAAGTCCTCTATATTTTGATAATATTCGTAGTGAAGACAAGCAATGGGTGCACTAAACGAGGGGTCTTTTTTGAGCATAAAAAATCCATTTTCTAGAAAATCAAATTCACTCATTAAAAACACCGCTTTATTGTAGTCATAGTTGTTGGCATATTTGGCGTGTTGAATGACTTCTGCATGAGGATAAAGCCCTCCAAAAAGAAGGTCCAAATCAAAGCTTTCGGGAAGGTAAACTTTTGAAACGTTACGACATCCCAATCCAAAATATTGCATAATATCATTTCCTAAGTTTAAGAAATCCTCTTTGCTTTCTGTTCCCTCCAGCACGGCGACACCATTTCTGTTTTTTCTAATGATATGTGGGTAAGTACCAAAATAATGTTCAAAATATCGACCTGAATTATTTGATCCTGTGGCAATAACTGCGTCGAATTTTTTAAAGGGTTCTGTTGTGTATTGAAAACAGGTTTCTCCTGATTCCTGCTCTAAAAACTGAGTCATGAAGGGGAGGAGGTAAGTGTCTTTGGAGGCACATTTTACTATTGCGTGATGACCACTGAGCCAAACACAAATTAAATCATGAAAGCCTACCATTGGAATATTCCCCGCCAAGATGATCGCAACTTGTTTTGGTCGGGTTTTGGAGGTTATAGTATAGGCGTTCAGCCATTGAACGATTCGGTTTTCAATTAAGGCATTCCCCCAGTCTTTTATCGCTTTATGGACAGTCTCTTGAGTAAACCAAGAATTGGCAATTTTAGCTTTCGCAATAGCCTCAATTAGGGGTTGGTATTTTTTTTCTTCACCGTTAAAATGACGCAAATAATCACCGAGTTTGATAAGGGCTTCAAGGTGTTTTAAGTTTGACGTCATTTCTTTGTTCAGTATAGTGGAAGGTCTTATTTTTGCACAAATGTAAGGAAAGAAAAACTGCTATGGCTATAATCATTACTGACGAATGTATCAATTGCGGAGCCTGTGAACCAGAATGCCCCAACACTGCGATTTACGAAGGCGCAGAGGATTGGCGATATCAAGATGGCACCTCACTCACTGGTGAAGTTGTTTTACCCAATGGCAAACAGGTCAATGCAGAGATTTTTCAAGAGCCTGTTTCTGATGAATACTACTTCATAGTTCCTGATAAATGTACCGAATGCAAAGGATTTCATGAGGAACCTCAATGTGCTGCAGTTTGTCCTGTTGATTGTTGTGTGCCGGATGAAAACCACGTAGAGTCCGAAGAAACCTTACTTAGCAAACAACGATTTATGCATTCAAAAGATTGAGAATTTCTGGGCTTCTCCAATTGATCAATTGAATGTTATTTTCCTCTAGCTTCCTTTTGCAATGGGCACTACTAAAATACGTCGCGTCCTGAGCTCGCCATTCATCGCCAAAATTTGGATGATCTATAGTTATTTGTTGCATTTCAGCGCTAGCTAAAGCCGGATGAATCAATAAAATCGAAATTCCATCCCCTAAAGAGTCCAACAGGCGATCATAAAATTGAGGTAGTCCACCATTTTCAAATTCCTGGTAAGATGCCATAAAAACATTTTCGATACACCCTTTTTCAGGGACTCTAAAGTTACTGGGAGATTCTCCAGTATAGGAAATGAGACTTTTGCTGAGTAATATAGGCAAATGGTATTCTTTTCCCAGTTCAATATATAAATCAATCAGATCTTGTCGAATACCCAAGGTGTACATGTGCGAATCCAGATGTGTTGGTTTTAGCCCTAAAGACAGGGCAAAGTCAATTTGATTTTTTAATTCCTTGCGAACCTCTTCAATTTTTGCGGAATCTCGAATAGGCTCTCGTTTTCCATAAAAATAGCCATTGGGATCAACAAGAGAAGGAATTTCTGTAGCTGGAGAACAAGGTCGGAACGGGTAGGTTTTCCACTCCCCAGTAAGTGTAAGATGAATACCGTAATCAACCTCTGGATGTTGGAGACAAAATTGAGCCATTTCATAAAACCACGGACAAGGAACCATTAGGCTTACTGAGGAGATGGAGCCTTCCAAAAGACCTATTTGAGTGGCTTTATTTTCAGACCATGCCATGCCAGCATCGTCTGCATGAATAATTAAATATTTATTTTTCATACGACTAAATCTAGTAATCTTTTTTGTTTCGTAAATTCAAATGTAAAAGAAAGATTACTTTTGCCGAAAATTATTCATTATGAGAGCAGGAATTGTAGGTTTACCCAACGTTGGAAAATCAACCTTGTTTAATTGTCTTTCCAATGCCAAGGCTCAAAGCGCAAATTTTCCTTTTTGCACGATAGAACCCAATATCGGAGTGGTAAACGTTCCAGATTCCAGATTAGAAAAATTGGAAGAATTAGTCAAGCCAGAGCGAGTAGTTCCTGCTACTGTTGAAATCGTTGATATTGCTGGTTTAGTGAAAGGCGCGAGTAAAGGAGAGGGTTTAGGAAATCAATTTTTAGCCAATATCCGTGAAACAGACGCAATTTTACATGTTTTGCGATGTTTTGATAACGACAATATTGTCCATGTGGACGGATCAGTAGATCCCATAAGAGATAAAGAAACAATTGATATAGAACTTCAATTGAAAGACCTAGAAACGGTCGAGAAGAAATTAGAAAAAGTAAGCCGTGCTGCACGTACAGGAAATAAAGAGGCCGCAAAAGAAAAAGAGATATTAGACAACTTGAAGTTGGCCCTTGAGCAAGCCAAAAACGTGAGAAGCCTGGAGTTCAAACAAGAAGATCGGAATCAATTTATTAAGCCATTGCAGTTGATAACTGACAAACCCGTACTTTATGTTTGCAATGTGGATGAAGGTGCAGCAAAAACAGGAAATGCCTATGTTGAAAAAGTCAAAACCTTTGTTGCTGACGAAGTAGCAGGATTGTTAATTCTTGCAGTAAGTATAGAGGCAGACATCAATGAATTAGATAGTTTTGAAGAACGCAAACTATTTTTAGAGGACTTAGGACTTGAAGAAGCAGGAGCAGCAAAATTGATTCGCGCGGCCTATAAGCTTCTCAATCAGCAAACGTATTTCACTGCTGGAGAAAAAGAAGTTCGTGCTTGGACGGTCCCTGTAGGTGCAACAGCACCCCAAGCTGCTGGCGTGATTCATACGGATTTTGAAAAAGGTTTCATTCGGGCAGAAGTCATTAGTTACGATCATTATGTAGAATACGGTTCCGAAGCCAAAGTAAAAGAAGTTGGAAAAATGCGTGTAGAGGGCAAGGAATATATCGTACACGATGGGGATGTAATGCATTTTCGATTTAACGTATAGTTCAGGCAAAGGGGATCCCTATGAATTTCAATAGATTTCAATCCCTCATTCTAGTTTCAGCAGGGATAGCTATCCTTCTGGACAGCATAAATTCCATTGGATTTTTACTTTTCAAACCCCTTACTAGTTTTTTAATTCTTTTCCTCCCTATTCTATTCAAAGCTCCCTCTGAAAAAGCTTATGCAAAGCCTATTGTCATAGGTTTACTGTTTTGTCTTTTGGGGGATACCTTTTTGCTTTTTGAATCGTATTTCGTTTTTGGATTAAGTGCTTTTTTGATAGGGCATTTGTTTTTTCTGTTTGCTTTTGTAAAAAAGCAGGGATGGCATAAAAATCTTATTCTTGGACTTTTATTAGTAATCGTTGCAGCTTCCCTTTGTGTGTTGATTCAAACGAAGTTGAACGAACTTTTGCTTCCTGTCGTGCTCTACATGACGGTTATTGTTTTGATGAGTTGGCAGGGTTGGGGACTTGCGTTAAATTCAAAAACGAAAAACCTCAAGAATATAGGCGTTGGAGTATCGCTGTTTATGGTATCAGACACGCTATTGGCAATTAATAAATTTTATGTTCCTATTCCTTTCTCAGGAATATTCATTTTGGGAGCTTATTGGGGTGCAATTTATTTGATTGCCAAGTCCACGACTTCTTTGCCCTAATGCAAAAACTTTGGATCAGCTCGGGTCAGTCCATTCAATCCCCTTACTTTTGCAGCTTAATTTAAAAAAACTGCGTTTGAAACCTTTTCAACTCATTGACAAATCTACAGGTGGAAGCCTAAAAAACGACATTTTATCTGGAATTACTGTTGCCCTAGCACTAGTGCCTGAGGCAGTTGCTTTTGCTTTCGTAGCAGGAGTTTCTCCTATCGTTGGTCTATACGGTGCTTTTATGATGGGTTTGATTACTTCTATATTTGGGGGAAGACCAGGAATGATTTCAGGGGCAACAGGGGCCATGGCCGTAGTCATGGTTCATTTGGTTCAGCAAGGAAACACCTTGGGGGGATCAGAAAGTATGGGTTTACAATATTTGTTCATTACCCTGATTCTTGCTGGAGTTTTTCAAATATTAGCAGGTATTTTTCGCTTGGGGAAATTTGTTCGTATGATCCCGCATCCTGTTATGATGGGATTTGTAAATGGTCTGGCAATCGTTATTTTCACTTCTCAGTTAGGTATGTTTAAGAGGCAAGGAGAATGGCTGGAGGGAAATCCTTTGTATGTGATGATAGGACTGGTTCTAACTACGATGTTTATCATGTACGTTTTACCACGATTCACTAATAAAATTCCTGCTGCTTTAACTGCCATCGTCGTTGTTTCCGTGATTGTGATTTTTGGTGGAGTGGAAACCGAGACCGTTCGATCTTTTATTCAATCCAACGGAGGAGATGGTATTCAAGCAGGTTTGCCCATGTTTCACTTCCCTACAGTAGCGTTTACTCTAGAAACCTTTCAATTTATCTTACCCTATGCCTTTATCTTGGCGGCAATTGGATTAATTGAGTCGTTAATGACCTTAAATCTCATAGACGAACTTACCGACTCTCACGGCAATGGAAATCGGGAATGCATTGCCCAAGGAGCTGCAAATACAATCAACGGTTTCTTTGGAGGGATGGGAGGCTGTGCAATGATCGGCCAGAGCATTATTAACATCAAATCTGGGGGTAGAGGAAGACTATCTGGAATAACTGCAGCGCTTGCCTTACTCGGCTTTATTTTGTTTGGCTCCAATTTAATTGAACAGGTTCCCATTGCTGCACTGGTAGGGGTGATGTTCATGGTTGTAATCGGGACCTTTGCCTGGAGTACCTTTAAAGTGGTTAATAAAGTACCGAAACCTGATGTTATTGTGATCTTAATCGTGACGGTTCTTACCGTGATTTTCGATCTTGCGGTTGCTGTTTTGTCTGGAGTAATCGTTTCGTCCTTGGTATTTGCATGGGAAAACGCAAAGCGTATTCGGGCTCGAAAATACGTGGACGAATTTGGGGTAAAACATTACGAAATCTTCGGTCCGCTCTTTTTTGGATGTATTGAATTATTCAACACAAAATTCGATGTGCAGAACGATCCAGAGGAAGTCATCATCGACTTTAAAGAATCGAGGATTGTTGATCAGTCGGCGATAGAGTGTATCAATAAACTGACGGAACGCTACCTTAAAAACGGTAAAAACATACATTTGAGACATCTTTCTCCTGATTGTGTAAAATTAATCAAGAAAGCAGAGAAAATCTGTGTCGTTAATGTTTTGGAAGACCCCGATTACTTTGTTGCTATCGATAACTTTCGACAAGCTCAAAATGCGTTAAACTAATAAAGCAAATAACAAGTAGTTAAGGAAGTAGCTCCTGCTTTAAAAATTCAATTTCTTGCTCTGAAAATGGTGTTTTATCTGTTCGATACACATCGTGAAACCAAATTTTTGGTATGGAATCAAAGGGTGTATTCCAAGAAGACCAGGGAAATATGGTGTTCGTTTTTCCAGATACAAATCCCCAGTTGATCGCATGAATTTGATTTTCCTTTAAAATGGGAAGGATCTTTTCAAATGTACTGCCATTTGTTCGAGCCATATATTCGGTACACAACAGCGGACGGTTGTATTTTTTGAGTTCTACAATTTTCTCTTTGACGATTTCAGGTTCATCATAGGCATGAAAGGAAATCACATCGGAGTTTTCCACCATAAATCGTTCAAGCGGTCGTAAAGCCCCTGGAGTACCCCACAATTTGTGGTTTCCTTGCCATAAACCAACCGTTAGCGGTTGGGAAGGATTTACTTCTCGTGCCCATCGCATTACTTTTTTTAGTAGGGAAAAGGCAAAGGTGTATTTGTCTTTTATTTCAATTTCTGCCCGTCCTGGTTGATTTGCAACATTGTCGGGTTCGTTGTACAAATCCCAAGCAACAACACGTGTATCGTTCGCAAAACGACCCATCACGCCTTTTATGTAATTTTTCAGCTCATGATGACGTAAAGAATCCCCTAAAATTGCAGCTCCAGGAGCTTGCACCCAGCCCGAATTATGAACAAAAGGAATAGGGTCGGGTTGCGTTCCTAGTTTAGGAATTGGATGCCATACATCGTCTAAAAGAACAAGCATTGTTTTGATGTTGTGTTTGTTTGCCAACGTTAGAAATTCATCTACACGACTCAAAAAACCCAAAGAATCTTGATCCCACAATAAATTGTGTAGGTAAACTCGATGTATTTTCATTCCCAATTCTGCCGACCATGCCAATTCACGGTCAATAGTTTCCCTGTCAAAGGTTGATTCTTGAAAAAATTCCAATTGGTTAATTGCAGTACTTGGATTGAAATTCGCTCCTGCCATCCAGCCCTGTTCTTTTTGCCATTCCCAGGCTTTAGCTTCCGACCAACGGGTTCCAATAGGGTCTGGTTTTTGACATTGAGTGAAAATTAGGGCGAATAAGGAAATATATACTACGGTTCTCATGAGTATGAAATTTTATAAAGTTAAATCGCTATGGAATCATGAACAATAACTCGTTCCCACAGGTGAGCTGCTTCCTCGATGAACAAATTGTGAGTTGGATCGGTTTGATACGTGTTTTGTGCCTCCAAATCAGGAAAACTCATTGTATAACAATAGGTAAACGAATTATCAACCACCTCTCTCTTCTCCGAAGCGGCAGGACATCCGAGATGATTTGCAATAGCTTGAGGGTTGGTCTGGATGAGCTTTTTGATTGCAGTTTCAAACTGAGATCGGTGCTGTTTGTTGTCCGGTTCTTTAAGCCAAAAGAAAACCACGTGTAATAAAGGTCCTGTAGTGTTTTGAATAGAAGGAGATTCCATTAGAATTGTTGTTGATTAATAAAAAAGGGTTTGTTTCAAAGGGATGTATTTGTAACTGCTCTAAAATATAACTTTTTAACAAAAAAAAATCCAGAATTGTTGATTTCTTGAACATGAAATCCATCTTGTTTCCAAATGCAATAAGTATTTTAGCTGAAGATACCATGGAACAACCAACAACCTATACCGAAGACAATATTCGTTCTCTTGATTGGAAGGAGCACATCCGAATGCGTCCTGGGATGTATATTGGAAAATTGGGAGATGGATCCTCACCAGATGATGGTATTTATATACTTCTTAAGGAAGTACTCGACAACTGTATCGATGAATATGTAATGGGTGCAGGAAAAACCATTGAAATTACCATCAAAGAAAATGTGGTTCGCGTTCGAGATTTTGGACGTGGAATTCCCTTAGGGAAAGTGGTTGATGTTGTTTCTAAAATGAATACCGGTGGGAAATACGATTCCAGAGCCTTCAAGAAATCGGTAGGCTTGAATGGGGTCGGAACCAAAGCAGTAAACGCCCTTTCGTCTAGCTTTATTGTTGAATCTACTCGAGATAAACAAAGCAAAAAAGCAACCTTCAACTTTGGCGACCTTGTAGAGGATTCTCCTGTTCAAGAATCTTCAAGACGTAGAGGTACAAAAGTGGAGTTTATTCCTGATGTCACCATCTTCAAAAACTATAAATACCGTTTGGAGTATGTGGAACGCATGATTAAGAATTACGTATATCTTAATCCAGGTTTGACCATAGAACTTAACGGGGAAAAATTCTTTTCTGAAAACGGGTTAAAAGACTTACTTACGGACTATACCAATCCCTCCGACCTGCTGTATCCAATCATCCATATTAAAGGAGAGGATATTGAAGTGGCATTAACCCACAGTAAAACGCAATACAGTGAAGAATACCAGTCATTTGTTAACGGACAACACACAACCCAAGGAGGAACGCATCAATCTGCATTTAGAGAAGGACTTGTAAAAACCATAAGAGATCATTTTGGTAAAAATTACGAAGCATCGGACATTCGGAAATCTGTTATTTCAGCGGTTAGTATTAAGGTTATGGAGCCTGTCTTTGAATCGCAGACCAAAACTAAATTGGGATCGACAGAGATGGGTGACGGATTGCCATCTGTCCGCACCTATATCATTGATTTTTTATGCACCCAGTTAGATAATTATTTACACAAAAATCCTCAGGTTGCAGAGAGTATTCAGAAAAAAATCATTCAGGCTGAGCGAGAGCGAAAGGAACTTTCGGGGATAAGAAAGTTAGCTCGGGAACGTGCAAAAAAAGCAAGCCTACACAATAAAAAATTGCGTGATTGTAGAGTACATCTTCACGATCTCAAAAAGGATCGAAGACTGGACTCAACTTTATTCATTACCGAGGGAGATTCCGCAAGTGGTTCTATTACCAAATCTAGGGATGTAAATACCCAAGCCGTGTTTAGCCTCAGAGGGAAGCCCCTCAACAGTTATGGCATGTCCAAGAAGATTGTTTACGAAAATGAGGAGTTTAATTTGCTACAAGCCGCATTAAATATCGAGGATGGTTTGGAAGAATTAAGGTACAATAACATAGTTATTGCCACAGATGCTGATGTAGATGGTATGCACATACGGCTTTTGCTGATTACTTTCTTTTTGCAGTTTTTTCCTGAATTGATCAAGGAAGGACATTTGTATATTCTTCAAACCCCCCTTTTTAGGGTACGAGACAAAAAGCAAACTTTTTATTGCTACAGTGAGCAAGAACGTCGTGAAGCCATACAAAAATTGAACGGAAAACCTGAAATAACCCGTTTTAAGGGGCTAGGGGAGATCTCTCCGGATGAATTTAAATATTTTATCGGGGAAGACATTCGATTGGATCCTGTAATGTTGGATAAAACCACAACCATCGATCAACTTTTGGAGTTTTACATGGGAAAAAACACCCCAGACCGACAGAACTTCATCATTGAAAATTTAAAAGTTGAATTGGATTTGTTGGAGGAAGCTGCAGAGGTGTAATAGATGAGGTAAAGGTGTTGTTCGTAACAAATTCTTTCCTTTTGCTTTGGTACTAAAAAAAAGACTTCTCAACGTCAATTTGTTAATTTCTTCATTGTTTTTTCCGATGCATTCTTAGGTCGATATAGTAAATTAGCTGCTTTATGGAAGAATTCAAAGATTCAAGCATATCGGAAGATACTTCAGGGGACTCGTTAGTTCGTGTCACGGGCATGTACAAGGACTGGTTCTTGGATTATGCTTCTTATGTAATTTTAGAGCGAGCAGTACCCGCCATTGAAGACGGACTAAAACCCGTACAACGCAGGATCTTGCATTCCATGAAAGATTTAGATGATGGTCGTTACAATAAAGTAGCGAATATTGTAGGTCATACGATGCAATACCACCCGCATGGAGATGCTAGTATCGGGGACGCCATGGTTCAAATCGGCCAAAAAGAACTCCTCATCGATATGCAGGGGAACTGGGGGAATATCCTGACTGGGGATCGTGCGGCAGCCTCAAGATATATCGAAGCACGCCTTTCCAAATTTGCCCTAGAGGTCGTTTTTAGTCCGAAAGTGACCAAATGGCAACTTTCTTATGACGGACGGAAGAAAGAGCCCATCCACTTGCCCATGAAATTCCCTCTTCTTTTGGCTCAGGGGGCTGAAGGGATTGCTGTAGGGCTTTCAACTAAAATCTTACCCCACAATTTCAATGAATTGTTATCAGCAAGCATTGCTCATTTAAAAGGAAAAAAGTTTTCCCTTTTTCCGGATTTTCAAACTGGGGGGATAATTGACGTACAAAATTACAACGATGGTCAGCGAGGAGGAAAAGTTCGAGTAAGAGCTAAAATTTCACAGCAGGATAAAAATACTTTAGTAATTAATGAAATCCCTTTCAGTACGAATACGTCCAGCTTGATCGACAGTATTCTCAAAGCAAATGATACGGGAAAAATAAAAATCAAAAAAATTGAAGACAATACTTCTTCAGATGTTGAAATTCTGGTGCATATCCCTAACGATATCTCTCCAGACAAAACCATAGATGCACTTTACGCTTTCACGGCTTGTGAAACATCCATTTCACCCTTAGGATGCTTAATTATCGATAACAAGCCTCATTTTATGGGGGTTACGGAAATGCTTAAGATTTCTACTGACCATACCGTTCAAGTTTTGAAAATGGAATTGGAAGTAGCCCTTCAAGAATTGGAAAATCAATGGCATTACGCTTCCTTAGAGCGAATATTTATTGAAAATAAAATCTACCGGGATATTGAAGATGCTGAAACCTGGGAAGAGGTCATCGCATTTATTGATAAAGGCTTAAAGCCGCATATTACACATTTAAAGCGAGCGGTAGTAGAAGAAGACCTTGTCCGTTTAACGGAAATTAGAATCAAAAGGATCTCCAAATTTGATTTAGATAAAGCACAACAAAAAATCGAGGCCTTAGAAGGGGATATTGCAGAAGTAAAAAACAATTTAGTTCACCTTATCGACTATGCTATTCGGTATTTTAATCACCTAAAGAAAACCTATGGTGGAGATAAAGACCGGAAATCGGAAATCCGACTTTTTGACGATGTAGATGCCAAAAAAGTAGTGGTAAGAAACCAAAAACTTTTTGTAAACAGGGAAGAAGGTTTTATTGGAACTTCACTTAAAAAAGACGAATTCGTTTGCGATTGTTCCGATATCGATGACATCATTGTGTTTACAGAGGATGGAAAAATGCAAGTGGTAAAAGTTGATAGCAAAGTTTTTATTGGAAAAAACATTCTCCACGCTGCTGTTTTTAAGAAAAAAGACAACAGAACAATTTATAATATGATTTATCGCGACGGAAAATCAGGCCCCACGTACATCAAACGTTTTGCAGTGACGGGTGTGACACGTGATAAAATTTATGATTTAACCCAAGAAAAACCAGGTTCAGAAACCCTTTATTTTTCTGCAAATCCAAACGGTGAAGCCGAAATTGTAACCATTTTACTTCGCAGTATGGGCAGCATTAAGAAATTAAAATGGGATCTTGATTTTGCGGATCTTCAGATTAAGGGGCGCTCCGTAAGAGGCAATATTGTAACCAAATACAATGTGAGAAAAGTTGAGCTGAAAGAAAAAGGAGTTTCTACCCTGAAGCCAAGGAAAATATGGTTTGATACCTCTATTCGGCGTTTAAATTTGGAAGGCAGAGGAGACTTGTTGGGTGCGTTTAAAGGGGATGATAAATTATTAATTGCTTCTGAACAGGGAACAATTAAAGTAGTCACCCCCGAATTGAGCTTACATTTCGATGATTCTGTAATCCATATTGAAAAATGGATCCCAGAAAAGCCGATTACTGCAGTACATTACGATCCCGAAAAAGAACGTTATTTCCTTAAACGATTTTGTGTAGAGAGCGTTGACCGAGAAGAATCTTTTATTAAAGAAAATGGGGAGCTTACCTTTGTTTGTTTTGAAGGCAGACCCGTGCTGTCCATTGAATTTGAAAAGCCAAGAGGAAAAGCGGAATTAGATCAATTAGAGGTCAATGCCGAAGAGTTTATTTCTGTTAAAGGCTTTAAAGCACTAGGAAATCAGTTGTCCGATAAGAAAATCAAAAATGTAATTCTTAAAGAAGCCTTAGAATACGAAATTCCCGAAGAGCTGGATCCAAATGACATTGAGGTAGAGGGAGAAGAGGCGATATTACCTGATAAAGACGACAGTCAGATTCGATTGGAATTTTAGTGTTTCGGTCCTTTACGGAAACGCATATTGATCATTTCAACACCTAGAGAAAAAGCAATCGCAAAATACAAATACCCTTTCGGTATGGTGCCGATACTGGCGCCAAAGAAGGATGTTTGAGACAAGTGTGCTGCTTCTGTAATTAACATAAAACCAATCAGCAATAAAAAAGAAAGTCCTAAAATCTGTAGGGAAGGATGGTCGTTGATATAGCTGCTAACAGGCGTAGCAAAGAGCATCATGATAAAAATTGCGACCACAACTGCAGCAATCATAATGGGTAGGGCATAGGGAATCCCGTTCGTCATCCCAACAGCAGTTAAAATAGAATCAAAAGAAAATACGATGTCAATCAAAACAATTTGGACTAAAGCGCGTGAAAAAGAGAATTTGGTATTGTTTTCCTGCTTAAATGCTTCGTCAACATTTTCTACTTTATCAAAAATTTCACGTGTACTTTTATAGATCAAAAACAACCCTCCTAAAAGCAGAATGATGGATTGTAAAGTGACAGTAGTAGAGATCCAAGCAGAATCTATACTGAAAAGTGATTTTTGAATCTGCACAAGCCAGCTGATCCCAAGAAGCAATACGATGCGCATCAACATAGCGAGAAAAAGGCCAATTCGCATTAATTTTTTTCTGGTCTCTTGGGGAAAACGACTGGCCAGAATGGATATAAATATGATGTTGTCTATTCCCAGAACAATTTCCAGAAACGTTAATGTCAAAAAAGCGAGGATAAGATCGGGTGTAAGCATGTTTAATTAATTTTTTGAATTGTTCCGCGTTGCGTGTTTTTTGCGTCTCCAACCAAAGAATATTCAAAAACATAACTGTTTTGTGTTGTGCTTATGATTTTGATCTGAATAGGTCTTTTTTCTTGGTTTGAGGTGGGGTTGAGTTTGGTAAGGATGCATTCGCAATCGTTTACCCAACGTATGCTGGCGGTATCGATTTTTCCTTCAAACTGTTCGATTTCATAAAGAGAATCTCTAGTGAACGTAGAGGTCTTCATTTCATTTTTAATAATTTGAGTAAATTCAAAGGTTCCAGTATGAAAGGGAAGGCAGTTACGTTCTACGGTATAGCAAGATTGAAACAAAATTAACACGCCTAAAAGCATCCTTTTCATAGGACACAAAATTACTAAGATTTAGGCAAAAAAACATCAAAAGTTCCATCCTTATAGAACTCCACAATTTTCAATAGTTCAGACGGTCTATTTTTAGGAGAATTGCTTTGGTTTTCGAGTTGAATATTTTCCTCCTTAAAATCCTCTTTTTTTTCGGTAGCGGTTTCTTGCTTTTTCAAATCATCAGCTGCAAAGGAAACTTTTTTTGAGGTCCCTAATAGAAGCCAGTCAAAATCAACTTCATCAAATTGTGCTTGTATTTTTAAAATAAAGTCTAAACTTGGTTTGTTGCGTCTTGATAAAATATGGGAGAGGGAAGAGCGTTGTACTCCAATTTTCTCTGAAAAAGAGGCAGCATTTAATTGATGATTTTCCATCAATTGCTCCAGTCGATCAATAAACGCATCTATGTTTAACATTGTAAACTTAACTAGTGTGAAGTACGAATATACAAATGTAATTTAAGAATAACAAGCCCATTATTATAAAAGTTTTACTTTAGAAATACATCTTAATCATTTAATAATCAATATTTAAAGTTTTTAAAATTAAATTATGTTTACAATAATCACTTGACCTACGAACTTCCTAACTTTAATCGGGAGATTGTGTTACTTTTGTAAACTACAATTGTAAACAAATGGATGTTTACATTTGTGTTATTAAAAATAAAATATGGCTTGCAAGCGTTATTTACCCCCTATTCATTTGACTGAATTTTTAAAAACTCTTAGCTCAGATTTAATAAAAACCTTAGGTTATTCTGTAGAAAATCGTGCTATAGAAATGATTACCCTTGGGACTGGAGGAACTAAAGTATTGATGTGGTCTCAAATGCATGGTAATGAAAGCACAACAACCAAAGCTCTATTTGATTTCATTCCTTGGTTTTTAGCTCCTGAACAAAAGCCTCTAAGAGAACAGCTTACTTTGTATATCGTCCCACAGCTCAATCCGGACGGGGCGGAACGTTACACGCGTTTCAATGCTCTTGGGGTCGACTTAAATCGTGACGCGATCGAATTGACTCAACCTGAAAGTAGGGTGTTGCGAGAAGCTTATGAGAAGATCGCTCCTGATTTGTGTTTAAATCTTCACGGTCAAAGGACTATCTACGCGGCTGGTAAAGGAGGTCCTTCTGCAAGTGTTTCGTTTTTGGCTCCTTCAGCCAATCCCGAAAGAACAGTAACCCCCGCAAGAAAAATTGCCATGGAGTATATTGTTGGAATGTTTGAAGCTTTATCCGAAGTAATTCCAAATGCTATAGGTAGATATGACGACGGTTTTAACCCAAATTGTGTAGGAGACTCTTATACACAACTAGGCACACCAACCCTCCTCTTTGAGGCAGGACACGTTCCTGGGGATTATCAGAGAGAGCAGACAAGATCACACATTCTCTTGGCCTATAAAACATTGGTTCAACAACTTGTCCAAAATGAACAGCGGTATGAAATAGAAACCTATTTTCAGATCCCAAAAAACGAAGTTGAATTTGTTGATCTAATCCTTTTGGATCAGACTATAGTGGACAATAATGAAATCAAAACCAATCAAAAAATTGCGCTACTCTACCAGGAAGTTTTGAAAGATCAAAGCATTCATTTTCTTCCTGAAATGGTTTCTTATGGCACTTCTTTAGAGCAACGTGCACATCAATACGGTAAGCTGCCAGATAAGATCCGATCGATTCCCTTAGAATATAAAAATGGAAAAATGATTGAAAACTTCAATTTTGATATATTATATTTATAAAAATCTTAAAATCCAGGAAAATAATTCAACGATATGCCCTTTTTTTCATTAAATTTGTAAAATAGGAACACTATATCATAACCAATGAGTAAAGTATTATTAGACGAAATTGATCACCAAATCCTGGATATTTTAATAGACAATACCCGCATACCTTTCACAGACATTTCCAAACGTCTTCTGATTTCCGCAGGAACTGTTCACGTAAGGGTAAAAAAAATGGAAGAATCTGGAATTATCAAGGGTTCTTCACTGAATTTGGATTACGAAAAACTAGGGTATTCTTTTATAGCCTACGTAGGAATCTTTTTAGAAAAAACAAATGCTACCGCAAAGGTTATTGAGGAATTAGATAAAATCCCCTACATCACTGTAGCTCATATCACCACTGGAAAGTTTAATATATTTTGCAAAGTACGTGCGAGAGATACCAACCATGCTAAAGAAATCATTTTTAAAATTGATGATGTACCCGGAGTCTCTAGAACGGAGACCATGATTTCACTAGAGGAAAGCATTAATGATAAAAAAAGACTAATGCATAGCATATTTAACGAATTATAAATTTTATAAAGTAAATGGCCCGAAAACCAAAAATTGAACGATTTAACGAAAAAGTACTTTCCAGATTTCAAATTTACAACAGTTTATTCCTTACCCTCCCCTTTGAAAACATTAGAAACACAGCGCTTTTATTGCCTTTGTTTGCTGATCATTGTAAAAATCAGTTTGAATTAAATCACAACCCTAGAGAAATTGTTTCCAGTTTTTTCCAGCGTTTTAATCCTGATTTGGATCAAAATCAGCGTCATGACTTGCTTTTTAATTTCATTCAGTATATCGAACGACAAGTGGTCCTTTTTGACGCTATTGAGGATGCTAGTTTTTCCTACGTAAACAATATGCACGGTAGGGGTACTCTGAGAAACATCAAAGAAGAAGCACAGAAAAAACAACTCACGAGTGCTCTTACGGATTATATTAAACGTTTTAAAGTCAGGATTGTGCTGACCGCTCATCCTACACAATTCTACCCAGATAATGTTTTGGTAATCATCAACGAACTTTCTAAGGCCATTGCTCAAGACGACTTGGATCTTATTCAAAAGCTACTTGTTCAATTGGGTAAAACCCCGTTTTATAAAAAAGAAAAACCCTCACCTTTTGATGAGGCTGTGAGTTTGATTTGGTTTTTAGAAAATGTTTTTTACCATTCCGCAAGTACCATTTACGGTTATATTTCGGATCACATCATCTCCTCAGACTCAATGAACAATGCAATTTTTGATTTTGGTTTTTGGCCAGGGGGCGATCGAGATGGAAACCCTTATGTAACTCCTGAAATCACATTAAAAACAGCAGAAAGATTACGGTTTTCTATTTTGAGAAATTATTATCGAGACCTACGAAAACTCAAAAGAAAATTGACTTTTCCGGGTGTAGAGGAGCGTGTTGTTGGATTGGAGAGTGCAGTTTTTAACGCTCTTTTTTATCCCGACAGAAACGACCAATTTTCCTTGGAGTTTGTACGTTCTGAAATGATGTATATCTCAGAAACGATTCAAAAAGAACACAAAGGGCTCTATTTGGAAGATATTAATGATTTGATCCACAAAATCGAATTGTTCGGATTTCATTTTGCCAGTTTGGATATTCGTCAGGATTCACGAGTTCATCGATCGGTTTTTAATGAGATTGTAAGCCATCCTGATGTTCAGCTCTATGTTAAAGATTTGCCTAAAAACTATCTCAAACTTTCTGAAGCAGAACGATGTGCCATTTTACCTAATTTAAAAGGTGATTTACCTCCTACGATTTTCCAAGACGAAATTACACATCAAACCCTAGAAAGTATTCGAGCAATGCGAATTATTCAGGAAATGAATGGGGAGCGAGGCTGTAATCGATACATTATTAGCAATTGTCAAACCTTGGAAAATATTCTTGAGCTTTTCGCTATGTGTAGAATGAGCAAATGGGAAAATCCAACAGTTGATTTTATACCGCTATTTGAGACTATTCCCGATTTAGTTACCGCTGCTGTGGTCATGAGAGGTTTATTTAGTAATCCCATTTATATTAAGCATCTGGAACAACGGAACATGAAGCAAACAGTCATGTTGGGCTTTTCTGATGGAACAAAAGATGGAGGTTATTTCATGGCGAATTGGAGTATATACAAGGCGAAAGAAGCTTTAAGTGAACTGGCCTCAGAATTTGGCATTCGTATAGCCTTTTTTGATGGAAGAGGGGGGCCACCTGCTCGAGGAGGCGGAAATACTCACGAGTTTTACGCTTCCATGGGGGATACCATCCAAAATGATGACATCCAACTGACTGTACAAGGGCAGACGATTAGCTCAAATTTCGGTACATTGGATTCTTCACAATACAATCTTGAACAGTTACTGAGTTCAGGTATCGAAAGTCAAGTTTTAAATCCCGGTAAAAACAACCTATCCGATAAAGATCGCGCTACTCTAGAAGGGATTGCAGAAGTGAGTTATAAAGCTTATAATGACTTTAAAGCTCACCCTATGTTTATTCCTTATCTGGAACGAATGTCAACACTTCCTTATTACGCAAAAACAAATATTGGAAGCAGACCCTCAAAGCGAGGAAAATCTTCCGAATTAAAATTTGAGGATTTGCGCGCAATTCCTTTTGTTGGAAGCTGGAGTCAGCTCAAACAAAACGTTCCCGGATTTTATGGGGTGGGTACTGCATTAAACTCCTTTTTGATTCAAAACAAATTAGACGACATCAAGCAGTTGTATCGAAATTCAAGATTTTTTAGAACGCTTATTTTTAATAGTATGATGAGTTTAACCAAGTCGTTTTTTAAACTCACGGCCTATATGAAAGAGGATGAAGAGTTTGGCGCATTTTGGGAAATTATTTTTAATGAATACAATCTGACAAAAGCGTTGTTGTTGGAAGTAAGTGGATTTAAGTCACTAATGGAAAATGAAGCCGCTGGAAAGGCATCGATCAAAGCTAGGGAAGAAATCGTTCAACCTTTATTAACCATTCAGCAATATGCTTTAATGGAATTACAAAAACTGAAGGAAGATAAAAACATAGACAAAAAGCAAATAAGCATTATGGAAACCATGATCACTCGTTCGCTTTTTGGAAACATCAATGCGAGTAGGAATTCTGCTTAATCACTAAGCCGATTTATAAAATTCAAAGGCAGTAGCGAAAAGATCTTGAGGCACTTCCACATCGATTTGTGGCGTTCCTATAGCACTGAGAAGCACAAAATTGATTCTGCCTGCTTTATTCTTCTTATCGTGACGTAGTAACTCTAAAATTGCTTTTTGATCAGCAAGTGAAATCTCTTGCTTGGGATAAAATTTATCAAAAGTTGTCTTAATTTCATTGGCTTCCCCTAAGTTCAAAGCACAACAAACAGTTGAAAGGTAAGCCTCCAATACCATACCAATAGCAATTGCTTCTCCATGCAAAAGGCGTGGTTTGTCTGGATGGGTAAGGAAATAGGATTCTATCGCGTGCCCCAGTGTATGACCAAAGTTCAGAATTTTTCGCAAACCTTTTTCATTTGGGTCTTCCAATACGACTTTTGTTTTTTCAGCAATTGAAGGCTGAATAAAATCCTCCAAAGTTTCAGCACTAAGGAGATCCAAAGATTGTAAAGTTTTCCAATACGAAGGATTTGCAATGAGACCGTGTTTGAGCATTTCTGCAAATCCACTTCTCAACTCTTCGTTTGGGAGTGTTTGGAGCCAACCGCTTTCAACGATAACCCCTTGGGGCTCACGAATTATTCCAATTTGGTTTTTCAGCGCACCAAGGTCAATTCCTGTTTTTCCTCCAACGGAGGCATCTACCATGGAAAGTAGGGTAGTAGGGATATTGTAAAAATCAATCCCCCTTTTAAAGGTACAAGCTACGAATCCTCCCAAATCGGTAACCACACCGCCTCCTAAATTGATTAGAACACTATTGCGATCCGCCCCTTTTTCCGACAATTCGTTCCACAATTGTTCACAGGTAGAGAGGTTTTTATTTTCTTCGCCGGCTTTCATTGTTAGAATTCCGGTAGCCTTAATGTTAGCTATTTCATTAAAACGTTCAAGACAGTAACCGTGCGTGTTGCTGTCCACCAGTATAAAAATTGAACTATAGTTTTTATTTTTTACCTCTTCAGAAAGTGCTTGAAGTGCTTTGAGTCCGTATGAAATAGATATCGTATTGTTCATGTTGTATCCGAGAGGACAAAAATAAGCATAATTCTAAGACGGATCTCCGCTCGAATCTAAATTAGAGTTGAGAAAGGAGTTGTTTTAATCGTTTAATCCCTTGTTCTCTAGCAATTTTATTTGATTCAGAAGCATCAGGTTCTTCTCCTGCTCTGAAAAACCCATGTCCCGCTCCCTCGTAGATTACAGGTTCAAAAGTTGCATCAATCCCTTTCATGGCTGTTTTACTGTCCTCTATTGTAGCGTTGACTCGATTGTCATTACCTCCGTAAAATCCATAAACTGGAATTTGAATATTTTGATAAACATCTGCATCTGCTGGACCTGTTCCGTAACAAACGATAGCCGCTTCAATAGCAGAGGATTCGGTTGCAAATTGGAAGGATTGGCTCCCTCCCCAGCAAAAACCGATGACCACTACTTTTCCATTCGAGGCAGGAATAGTTTCTGCATAAGAGACAGCGGCATGAAGCGTAGTACTGATCTCCTCTTTAGATAATGCGTAAATCCCTGTTCGAGCATCATCAGAATTTTCATAATCACGAGTCCCCCCTCCATTAGGGGCTTTACCAGATAAAAAATCAGGAGCAAGAGCAATGTATCCCATTTCAGCGATTTGATCTGCCATACTTCTAGCCCAATCGTTTAAACCTCTGTTTTCGTGAATTAGAACTACAGTAAGAACTTTTTCAGAGACCTCAGGGTACACTAAAAAACTTTGAACCTTCCGATCTGAAGCCTCTAGGTTGATCCATTCATGGTGGCGAGGAGATTTTTCTAGTCGTTCAAGTGGAGTTTGACTCCAACAAAATTGTGTGATTAGGAAAAGTGTGAAAAGAGTTGTTTTCATGGGAGATTTTTATTTAAAGTTAACGTTTTAAGTAGGTTGAATCTAAACGCGTTTAAAACTTTTTTTAATACGATCTAGATCTCTTTGATTGTCTCGATCTTTCATCGTTTCTCTTTTGTCATAGAGTTTTTTTCCTTTGGCTAAAGCAATCCGCAATTTTGCCAAGCCATTTTCAGTAAGAAACAAACTCAAAGGAACAATGGTTAAACCACTATTACTTACCTCACGGCGCAGTTTTTTCAACTCCTTTTTGTTCAATAGGAGTTTGCGTTGAGCTTTAGGTTTATGATTGTATCGAGTGCCAAAAGCGTATTCATCGATATGCATATTGACGGTAAACAGTTCCCCGCGTTCATTGAATTCACAAAAACTCTCTGTTATAGACGCTTTACTGTTGCGAATGGATTTGATTTCTGTACCAGTAAGCACAATACCAGCTGTATACTCCTCAATGAGTTCAAACTCAAAACGAGCCCTTTTGTTTTTTATGTGAATTTGCTTTTGCACCCTACAAAGGTAATATTAAATACGCTTCGGGTAGGGTTATGCATTTCTAAAAACAAAGCTATCCTCAAAAAAATCAACCACAATTTCTTTGCTTTTATCCAAGGCTGGACCTAACAAATCTTTACTCAACGGATTTAATATATGCTGTTGGAGCACTCTCTTAACTGGTCTTCCTCCGTATTGAGGATCAAAACCTAGGCGGGCAAGTTGATGTATTGCTTCATCTGTAGCCGAAATCTTGACCTCCTGCAAAAGAAGACGTTGTGCAATCAATTTGAATTGTAGTTTTACGATTTCTGTAATTTCCTTTTGGGTGAGAGGAGAAAACAGTACAATGTCATCAATTCGATTTAAAAACTCTGGTCGAACTTGTCTTTTTAAGAGAGACATTACCCTTTCTTTTGCCGTGCTTTCCGCTTTTTCAAATTCAGGATTTGATTCAAAAGCCTCTTGGATTTCTTGACTTCCAAGGTTACTGGTCATAATGATTATTGAATTTTTGAAATCTGCCAATCGACCTTTATTGTCTGTAAGCCGACCTTCGTCCAATACTTGAAGGAGTACATTGAACGTATCTGGATGCGCTTTTTCAATTTCATCGAGCAAAACCACAGAATAGGGTTTACGTCGAACCGCCTCTGTAAGTTGTCCACCTTCATCATAGCCTACATAGCCAGGAGGTGCGCCTACAAGACGACTAACTGCATGCCGCTCTTGATATTCACTCATATCGATCCGAGTGATGTTATTTTCATCGTCAAATAATGCTTCTGCCAAAGCTTTCGCTAATTCCGTTTTACCTACTCCTGTTGTCCCTAGAAATAAAAAACTTCCAATAGGTCGTTTACTGTCTTGCAAACCAGCTCTGCTTCTTCGAATCGCATCACTTACGGCCTCTACAGCTTTTTCTTGACCAATTAACCGCTGATGGAGCAAATCTTCCAAGTGCAGTAGTTTTTCTTTGTCTGATTGCAACATCTTACTAACGGGCACTCCTGTCCATTTAGCTACAACTTCAGCGATATCGTCATAAGTGACTTCTTCTTTAATTAAACTGTGTTCGGATTGATTTTTAGCAAGCGTTTCTTGTAGTTTTTGAATTTTATTTTCAATTGCTTGTAGCTTTCCGTAGCGTATTTCTGCTACAGTGCCGTAGTCGCCTTCTCGTTCTGCTCGATCGGCCTGTGCTTTGAGGTTTTCAATTTCAATTTTTGTTTGCTGAATACTGTCTACAATTTCTTTCTCTTGACTCCATCGAGCAAACAAGGTTTTACGTTCTTCCTTCAATTCACTCAATTCTAAGTTGAGTTTTTTGATTTTATCGTGATCCTTTTCTCGTTTTATTGCGACCAAAGCAATTTCAATCTGTCGGATTTTTCGATCTAAGGTATCCAGTTCTTCAGGTTTGGAGTTAATTTCCATTCGGAGTTTTGATGCAGCCTCGTCCATAAGATCTATCGCTTTATCGGGCAAAAAGCGGTTGGTGATGTATCGAGTGGATAAGGTAACGGCACCGATAATTGCTTCGTCCTTGATTCGAACTTTATGATGGGCTTCATATTTTTCTTTAATTCCCCTTAAAATAGCGATTGCGCTATCCGTATCGGGTTCGTCAACCAGTACTTTTTGAAAACGACGTTCAAGGGCTTTGTCTTTCTCAAAATATTTTTGGTATTCGTCTAGGGTAGTGGCACCAATAGCTCTGAGTTCCCCTCTTGCTAAGGCCGGTTTTAAGATGTTGGCAGCGTCCATAGCACCTTCACCACCTCCAGCACCCACTAGGGTATGTATCTCGTCGATAAATAAAACTAAATCTCCAGCACTTTGTGTTACTTCTTTGATCACACTTTTTAAGCGCTCTTCAAATTCTCCTTTGTATTTAGCCCCAGCAATGAGGGCGCCCATATCTAAGGCGAAAATTTGTTTGTCTTTAAGGTTTTCAGGAACATCCCCTTCAATTATCCGATGCGCTAAACCTTCTGCTATGGCTGTTTTTCCAGTTCCTGGTTCTCCAACGAGGATGGGGTTGTTCTTTGTTCTTCTACTGAGAATTTGCAATAACCTTCGGATTTCTTCATCCCTACCAATTACAGGATCAAGCTTACCGGCTTGTGCAAGTTTGTTTAAATTTTTTGCGTATTTCTCCAGGGAATTATAGTTCTGTTCCGCAGAGGCAGAAGTAATTTTCTCTCCTTTTCTCAATTCTTGAATGGCTGATGTCAATGAGGCCTTGGATACGCCTTGATCATGAAGAATTTTGGAAACTGTGCTCTTGGATTCAAACAACGCTAGCAGAAGGTGTTCTGTAGCTACGTATTCATCCTCTTGCTTTTTTGCTATAGAAATTGAATTCATCAAGGTTTGGGAGGCGCTTTGAGAAAACATTTGCGAACCGCCTGTCACCTTTGGAAAACTTTTTAATGCACTCCCATTTAATTGCTTTAAAAGGGATAGGTTGATGTTGAGTTTTCCGAGGAGGTAGGGTATAACGTTATCATCTACTTCGAGTATGCCTTGAAAGAGGTGTTCATTTTCGATCTGTTGATGACTGTTTTCAAAAGCAAACTGCTGTGCGCATTGTACACATTCTTGCGCTTTGGTGGTAAGATTGTTTAAATTCATAGAATTTTTTTCAAAAACTCTATGCAAAAGCTATTCCATTGATATTCAGCTGACTAAATGACACTTGCAGCATCTTAAAAAGAGCCAAATTGACACTAAGGCGTGGTTTGAAGTTCTTTAAACACAAGGGATAAACTTTCAGAAATCAAGCCTGCTGTAACAACCCTTGAAGTCCATTTCTTCTCGGCGAAGTCACCCGCCACACCATGTACAAATACAGCCAGTAAAGCAGTGTTTAGGGGAGAAAAGCCCTGAGCAAGGAAACTTCCTAAAATCCCTGTCAATACGTCACCACTTCCCGCCGTAGCCATTCCTGGATTCCCCGTGCTATTAAAATAAAACGTCCCTTCAGGAGTTGCAATAACTGAATAAGCGCCTTTTAAAACAATATAAACTTGATGATGTTTAGAAAACGAAGAGAGTAAATCCAACTTTTCTTGATCATTTTTCCATTTGCCAACGAGACGTTCAAATTCTTTAGGGTGGGGGCTCAGTATACTGTATTTCGGTATTAAATCGACAAAATCAGGCTGCTCAGCAAGAATATTCAGAGCATCTGCATCCAAAATTAGGGGTTGCGTAGCCTGTTTTAAAAGCAACTTAAGTGATTTAACAGTCTGTGGATTTTTCCCTAAACCCGGTCCGATAGCCATGGGTTCAATTTGAGGAAAATGAGGTCCTTCAATAAATTTATCTCCAGCAGGGAAAACCATAGCCTCAACAACGCTTGTTTGTAAAATTTCTAAACCGCAACTTGGACTAACGAGGGTTAATTTGCCTAATCCACTGTGTAGGGCTGCTTTTGCTGCTAAAATAGCTGCACCCATACTACCTTCTTGTCCCGCAATCAGGAGTAAATGACCAAAAGTACCTTTGTGAACAAAAGGAGTTTTGATTGGTGCTAATTTATTTTTCACAAATTCAGCGGTGATGTAATTGTAAGGGGAGGTCTGTTCTTCAATAAAGGACTCCGCCAAACCGATATCAAGGACATGAAATTTACCAGCAAAAGCACCGTATTCGGGTAGTAAAAAAGAAAGTTTAGGGCGCTGAAAGGTTAGGGTATACGTTGCTTGTATGATTGCTTTTGGAATATGGGTTGTATTAAATTCAGCAAATAATCCTGAAGGTATGTCGATACTTATAATCGTATTCTTACCTTGATTTAATTTAGAAATTAGCTTTGCTGAAAATCCTTGAACAGACCTATTTAAACCAGACCCAAAAAGCGCATCAATAATGAGGGTCTCAGGATTTATGGTGGCTACTAGCTCTTCAAAATTAGTTTCATTTAAATAATTTAAGGGAATCGGAAGACGTTTTTTGTTTGCAGTATAATCTTCAGATTCTTCGCTTAGTTTGTTTTCAAAGCAGCTTACCTTTTTGCCTTGTTTGTATAATAATCTTGCTATTGCAAGTCCATCACCTCCATTGTTTCCAGTACCACAGAATACAGCTACTGCACCCAATTCAGGAAAGTTAAGGTTCAACCAGTTTACACAACCTCTGGCAGCCCGTTCCATGAGATCCAGGGAAGCAATCCGTTCATTTGCTATAGTGAATTGATCCGCAGCTCTGAGTTGTTGGGCACTTAAAAGTTTCATGAGTACAATTGATCTTCCAAATTAATTATTTTCTTGTTAATTACTTGTTTAAAATAACCTTTTAAAAGTTAAAAAATCGAATGGGTTCCTTTTTATAATATGTAATTTTACAGCTTTAAAAACGAATATATGTCAGCACGAGATACGGTAATTTTTGATTTGATAAAAAGGGAAGAAGAACGTCAATTAAATGGCATTGAATTGATTGCTTCTGAGAATTTCACTAGCCCAGCTGTGATGGAGGCAACAGGTTCTGTACTTACAAATAAGTATGCAGAAGGGTATCCTGGAAAGCGATATTATGGAGGGTGTGAAGTGGTAGATGAAGTGGAAACTCTTGCTATTGAACGTGCAAAAAAATTATTTGGAGCAGCATATGCCAATGTTCAGCCCCATTCGGGTTCTCAAGCCAATACGGCTGTGTTTCATGCTTTTTTAAAACCTGGGGACAAGATTTTAGGTTTTGATTTGTCCCATGGAGGACATTTGACTCACGGATCTCCGGTTAACTTTTCAGGTCGATTGTATCAAGCCCATTTTTATGGAGTAGAAAAAGAAACGGGTCGATTGAATTATGAGAACATCCTAAAAATTGCTCAAGAAGTAAAACCTCAAATGATTATAGCTGGTGCTTCAGCCTATTCTAGAGACATAGATTTCTCTAAATTTCGTGAAATTGCAGATGCTGTGGGCGCTTTTTTACTCGCAGACATCTCTCATCCTTCTGGAATGATTGCAACGGGTTTGCTAAGTAATCCCATGCCACATTGCCACGTTGTTACAACTACAACGCACAAAACACTTAGAGGACCTCGCGGTGGACTAATACTGATGGGGCAAGATTTTGACAACCCTTTTGGACTAACCCTTAAAAATGGATCCGCTCAAAAAATGTCACATTTGTTAAACATGGCAGTTTTTCCTGGAAATCAAGGAGGGCCTTTAATGCATGTAATCGCAGGTAAAGCCATTGCTTTTGCAGAAGCCCTCGAGCCCTCTTTTACATCCTATATGAAACAGGTGCGTGAAAACGCCCAAGCCATGGCTGCTGCTTTAGTAGCGAGAGATTATCATTTAATCTCTGAGGGTACAGACAACCATATGATGTTGATCGACTTGCGAAACAAAAACATTACAGGTAAAGATGCCGAAATTGCTTTAGTAAAAGCTGAAATTACCGCCAACAAAAACATGGTACCCTTCGACGATAAATCTCCTTTTGTTACCTCAGGAATCCGTCTAGGTACTGCTGCGATTACCACACGAGGATTAAAGGAAAACGACATGGAAACTGTGGTTGGTTTAATTGATCGGGTGATTCAAAATCACGAGAACGCAAAAGAGCTTGCTGCTGTAGCCCAAGAAGTTCATGCGCTAATGAAAGGAAGAGCACTTTTTAATTACTAAGACTCAAATAGATCAATGATGGATTGGGGTATCTTTTCCATCTTGTGAGTAGTAGCATTTAAATAGCACCATTGGGTACTGCATCTCGCTAAAAGGCTTGAATTGGTGTCTTTATAAATTTCTACGATACGTTCGGAAAGCACTCCTTTGCTTTGTTTAACATAGGTTTTCAGAGTTATTTCATCGTTTATAAAGGCTGGATTTTTATAAGTTATCGAGTGACTTCGCACAACCCAAATTCCCAGTGTTTCTTTTTGATTTTGTATTAATGCTTCCCAATGGGCGAAGGCTGCTTCTTGAACCCATTGTAGGTATTGAACATTGTTAACATGTCCTAAGTTATCGATATGCTCTGCGAGCACCTTCGTCGTTAGGGTAAATACTTTCATTCTTTAAGGAAAATCTTCACCTCAAAAAGTTTGTCCCAGTTTTTTCCTGTTACAAAAAAAGTTTTACGATCGGGGTGATAGGCGATACCATTAAAGACATTCAATTGAGGATGCTGGGTTACTTGATTTTTGAGGCCAGAAAAGTCAACAACACCCTCTACAATTCCATTTTTAGGGTCTATAATGACCACCACATCTTTCTGAAACTGGTAGGTGTTGGCATAAATTTTACCATCGACCCATTCCAATTCATTCAAATTTTTAATCGGAGCTTTATTGGTCATTACTTGAATATTTCCTCTTTCCGCCATAGTTTCTGGGTCTAAAGTCCAAATTTGATTGGTGCCGTCTGTTTTAAAAAGGAAATTACCATCGTTACATAATCCCCATCCCTCTTTACTGTCCTTGTATTCAAAAGATTTTTGCATGACCAATGTCGCTTTATCATAAATAAACCCTTTTTTGGCTTTCCAAGTGAGTTGTATAATCTTATCTTCAAAAACAGTCAATCCTTCACCAAAAAAATTAGCGTCTAGAGGTTTGTTGACAAGGATTTCACCATTTTCATAATTTACGGTTCTTAAGCTAGATTTTTCATAAAGACCAGTACTTTCATACAAAGTCTCTCCATCAAACTCAAGACCTTGGGTATACGCAGTAATATCGTGCGGATAGGTGGCTATGAGTTCAAAAGTGTATAGTTTTGGTGGAAAAGGTGCGAGTACAGTTAGTGTACTTTCCACTTCATAGGTTTGTTCGCCAGCCGAAACAATTGCTTTAAGGGGATGGGTACCCATGGGTTGTTCGTTGGTTAGTAGGTGTTTTTCTTCAATGGGCTGATTATTAAGAAAAAAGCGAACATTTGCACCCTCGAAAGTTTTATTCAGTTTTAAATCAAGGGAATCGCCCCAAGTGAATTGATTGGACTTGTTGCCTGTAAGAATTTTAAATTTTGGAAGATCAGGACCCCCGCATTTTAGTAAAAAAAGAACAAAAGAGAGATAGAGGACAGTTTTCATTGGCATTTAGAAATGAATTGTAGCAATCGAATCATTTCAAAATTAAGCAATTAAAATGATTGTTGAACTCAACCGAAGGGCTTATCTTTGCTACGGGCAAGTCCTACACAACCAGCTCCTGCCGAATCCCCCAGGGTGGGAACGCAGCAAGGGTAGGTGGTCGTAGCGGTGTGATGTAGGTCGCTTGCCCATTTTTTTTAATCCTACTCGATGTCTGATGTTGTATTAATAACTGGAGCTTCTTCCGGCCTAGGCTTAGCAACTGCTTTGTCTATGCACCAAAAGGGGTATACCGTTTTTGGTACCAGTAGGAATCCAGAGATTCACCAAGAACAGCACCCTTTTAAGTTTTTATATTTGGAGAATTCGGATTCCAAAAGCATTCAGTCTTGTATAAAAAGCGTCTTGAGTGAAACAAATCGGTTGGATATCCTAATTAATAATGCTGGGGTAGGCATCACAGGTCCTATGGAGGAAATTGAACTTGACCAGGTTAAAAACCATTTTGAAATTAATTGTTTTGGTCCTTTACGTCTGATGCAAGCGGTCATGCCTCTTATGCGCAACCAAGGAGGGGGGGTAATTATCAACGTAACTTCAATAGCTGCTGATATGGGCTTACCTTTTCGTGGAGTGTATTCCGCAGCAAAAAGTGCTTTAGAACGCATGACAGAATCTTTGAGATTAGAATCTCATGCTTTTGGAATAAAAATATGCAATCTAGCTCCAGGTGATTTTATTTCAAATATTGCAGAAAGAAGACATTACACGCCATTAAACAAAAATTCCCCTTATTTTGAAAATTATCAATTCAGCTTAAATCAAATGAATCAGCATGTAGATAAGGGAATTGGAACCGATCAAATTGTTAAAATAATTGAAAACATCCTCCAAGCTCAAAAACCAAAAGCACGTTACAAAGTAGGAGCACCCTTACAAAAACTTTCAGGGATATTAAAAACCCTACTTCCAAGTCGTATCTTTGAAAAACTTTTAATGAATCATTACAAATTATAATACCTTCCAATATGAAATTTTTTATCGACACTGCCAATCTAGATCAAATCCGCGAAGCCCAAGCATTGGGTGTATTAGATGGCGTCACTACCAATCCATCCTTGATGGCAAAAGAGGGAATCACTGGCGCGAATAACATTCTAAAGCACTATGTGGACATTTGTGAAATAGTAGACGGTGATGTTTCGGCTGAAGTTATTGCCGTGGATTTTGAAGGGATGGTTCGAGAGGGCGAAGCACTTGCCTCTCTGCATCCACAGATTGTAGTTAAAATTCCAATGACAGAGGACGGAGTTAAAGCATTAAAATACTTTTCTGACGCAGGGATAAAAACCAATTGTACTTTAATATTTTCAGTTGGACAAGCCCTGTTGGCTGCTAAAGCAGGGGCTACTTACATGTCTCCTTTTATTGGACGATTGGATGATGTTTCAACGGATGGTTTGGATTTAATAGAAGACATTCGATTGGTTTACGATAATTATGGATTTGAAACCGAGATCTTGGCAGCTTCGGTACGTCATACCATGCATATTGTAAACTGTGCTAAAATTGGTGCCGATGTCATGACAGGACCTTTGTCTGCAATTAAAGGATTGCTTAAACATCCTCTGACCGATATCGGTTTGGCTCAGTTTTTAGCGGATCACAAAAAAGGGAATCAATAGCATTACTTTCTTACTTCTGAAAGTGTAGTTCCAAAATCAGTATCAGAGAAATTCCCAAAGCCTTGGATGATTCTGCTATTGGAATCAATTATTATTGCTTTGTTTAAAAGAGTCAAAACCCAAGCCTTGCTGGCATTTTCAAAATTGAGCAGGGCATACTGATCCTCTTTGGAGACTTCCATAATTTTTTGTACCTCGTCCACCATAGTGTTAAACGGTTGGATACAAATCCCTACAAACCGCAGTTGAGGAAATTGTGCTTTAAAGTTTTTAACGCGTTCTAAGGTGTTTCTGTAATGGTTCATTTGCGTCTGTGACCAGAAATAAATTACAGTAGTTTTCCCCTTAGCTAGAGAAGAGCTACTCACCGTATCACGAGCCGCATTTTGCAAAAAGATTTTTGGCAAAGGTTTGTTGGGTTCCATACTACTGATGTCGTTATGTAAATCCAATACTTCTGCCAAGTAAATGGGAGAGTTGTTGACTGTGGCGTAGAATTGTAAAAAACGTTCGTGTTGTGCATGATTCTCAAAAGTCAGTATTTCTTCAAAAGCGATTGCACGCGCGAGGTTATTACGAAGCAGATTTCCACTAACATTTTGATCTAAGACTTCAAGCCGTTTGATGTTAAAATCTGTTGTTTGTTTCGTACGAAAGTATGATTCCCCCGAATCAAGGGCTTTTTTGTTGATAAAGTTGAGAATGTAATTTATGTAAGGGTCAAAAAAAGCCAAATCATTATCCCCATAATTTAGGTACTTTCGAAATCCAAAATAGAGGCTGTCCTCTGAAGCAGTCCATAGTGAACCTCTCAATAAAGCATAACGCTCACGGATTGTAGCGTAGGGATAAATATAGGCGGCTTGAGTAACTTTCTGTGCAATAGGAGATAGCTTATTTAGGGAATCCATTCCTATCCAGAGATTTTTTTTCTCGATAAGTAGGGAGTCGAGTAATCGACTGAAGGTTTCTTTATTACTTGAGTACTTCGTGGAGAGGTATTGGTTTTCTTTTTCCTGCCTCAAAAACAATTCCATTAAAAAATTATTTTTTGATGCCCCAGATCCTGAATAAACGATTGATTCGTCAAAAGTTGCCGCATTTATTCTCACCCAAAGACTGTCGCCTTTTTCTAGCAAGAGCGTTTGGTATTCAGGGAGATGTTCAAGTTTAAAAATCCCACTTGCTAAAGAATCGTATTTTTTTTTAAAACGCAATTGATCATCCAACTGGAAAGTTTCTACCACCGTATTCCCTTGATAAAGCGTCACTGTTCTTGACGATGGGTTAATAATTTGCCCTCCTAAAAAAATTCGATTCAAGGGCTCTTCCTTAGTTGTACAAGAAAAAAACAATACTGCTGAGAAGTAACCGATAAGTCGAGCTCTGACCATGGGTTAAAAATACAATTTTTGTTGCTCAAAAAATATGGGACGACGTTAATTCACTCACAAGGTTTTATGTAAGTTTGCACCTTAAAGAAAATATTATGCTTTCGGTTTCTAATCTTTCCGTTCAATTTGGAAAACGTATTTTATTTGACGAGGTTAATGTCAGTTTTACTCCAGGGAATTGCTATGGAATTATAGGTGCCAATGGTGCTGGAAAGTCAACTTTTTTAAAAATTATTTCAGGCAAACAAGATGCCAATTCGGGCAGTGTCCATTTGGAACCAGGAAAACGCTTGTCCGTACTGGAGCAAAATCACAATGCGTACGACGAGGTTCCTGTTCTTGAAACTGTTCTAAGAGGGAACAAAAACTTATACAAAATCAAAGCCGAAATGGATGCGCTTTACGCCAAGCCAGACTTTTCAGATGCTGATGGGGAGCGAGTAGGGGTTTTGCAGATGGAATTCGAAGAGATGAACGGATGGAATGCAGACAGTGAAGCTGCGGCCTTACTTTCTAACTTAGAAATACCTGAGGCTTTACACTACCAATTGATGCGTGATTTGGATGGGAAACAAAAAGTAAGAGTTCTTTTGGCACAAGCCTTATTTGGCAATCCGGATGTGCTTATCATGGATGAGCCTACAAACGACTTGGATTACGATACCATCATGTGGTTGGAAAACTTTTTGGCAAATTATGACAATACCGTAATCGTAGTTTCTCATGATCGACATTTTCTGGATGCCGTTTGTACCCATATTTCAGATATCGATTATGGTAAAATAAATCACTTTTCTGGAAATTATACCTTTTGGTACGAATCGAGTCAATTGGCATTGAGACAAAGAACTCAACAAAATAAAAAGGCTGAAGAAAAGAAAAAGGAATTGCAAGAGTTTATAGCTCGCTTTTCTGCCAATGTGGCTAAATCCAAACAAGCCACTTCACGTAAAAAAATGATCGATAAGCTGGATTTAGAGGAAATTAAACCTTCAAGCAGACGCTATCCCGCCTTGATCTTTGATCAAGAAAGAGAGGCTGGGGATCAAATTTTGAATATCGAACAACTCACTCTTCTTGCGGAGGGGACTCCTCTTTTTAAGGATGTCAATTTGAATCTTGCCAAAGGAGATAAAGTAATTGTTCATTCTAAAGACACTCGAGCTATTGAAGCTTTTTATGACATTCTCATGGGGGAGGCTAAGGCAACCAGTGGAAACATTTCTTGGGGTATAACGACAAATCAAGCGTATTTGCCTGTGGATCATGATGCCTATTTTGAATCTCCTGTTTCGCTGGTAGATTGGTTACGTCAATACGCAAAAACTGAAGAAGAACGGGAAGAAGTATTTATTCGAGGTTTTTTAGGGAAAATGTTATTTAGCGGGGAAGAAGCCTTAAAAATGTCAAATGTACTTTCCGGTGGTGAAAAAGTACGCTGTATGCTTTCAAAGATGATGATGGAGCGTGCAAATGTTTTGGTGCTCAACGAACCTACAAACCATTTAGATTTGGAGTCAATTACTGCATTTAATAATTCGTTAAAGAACTTTAAGGGAACGATTCTATGCAGTACCAGTGATCATGCTTTTGCCCAGACTTTAGGGAACAGAATAATTGAATTGACACCCAAAGGGATGATTGATCGTCACATGACTTTTGACGAATACATGACGGATCCAAAAATTAAAGAACTTCGAGAAAAACTCTACCAATCGTCTTAAGAGAAAATAAAATAGGTGCTGATTACAATTACGGTAATAAGGATCCCCATTAGTTTTACTGGTTTCCATGGAGTAATATCCACTTGTTCAGTATAGCGTTGTTCATAGGCTTCAGCTCTAGGCTGTAATTTTCCAATGAATAGCATTAATAAGATGTTGAACAAGAAAATTATTGCCATGATGTGCAAATAATGCGGGTATTCTCCACCATTACTTATTACGTAGTCTTTAAGAAAAAACTGACTAAAAGAATACATAACAACACCCACGCCCATGGCTACTTTGGCTGCTATTGCAGGTACATATTTAGTTAGATACCCTACTAAAATAATGGTTAAGATAGGGATGGTATAACATCCGTTAATTTCCTGTAAATATCCAAAAAGACCCTCAGGTGCATTAGCAATGGAAGGGGCTATGACCATAGACAAAATAGCCAATCCTATACCGAAACCTTTTCCAGCTCGCACAACTTGTTTTTCCGAGGCTTCTTTGTTGATGTACTGTTTATAAATATCGAGTCCAAAAAGTGTAACCGAACTGTTAAGGGCAGAGTTAAATGAACTTAAAATGGCACCGAATAAAACCGCAGCAAAAAAGCCAAGCAAAACAGGTGGCAATACTTTGTTTACCAGCAATCCATAGGATAAATCAGCTTGACTAGCATCTAAGGTATCCCCGAAAATATAATAAGCGATAAGTCCGGGTAATACTACGATTAGCGGTCCTAATATTTTGATAAAGGCAGCCAAAATGAGTCCTTTTTGTCCTTCTACTAAATTTTTTGCTCCTAATGCACGTTGAATAATCGCTTGGTTGGTCCCCCAGTAGAAGAGCTGAACTAATACCATACCCGTAAATAAAGTACTGAATGGAATTGCGGAATCCGATGCTCCCATGGCTTTAAATTTACTCGGATCGTTGGCATAAATGGCTTCAATACCAGCTCCTATACTTCCGTCACCTATATAAAGCAATCCAAAAACAGGGATCATTAATCCCCCAATTAGAAGTCCAATGGCATTTACGGTATCTGAAACGGCTACCGCTTTAAGACCTCCGAAAATAGCGTATATGGAACCAATAATTCCGATCGAACAAACGGTCAATACCAGTGTTTGACTTTCGTCCATTTGGAACAGGTTGTTTAAATCAAACATCCCAATTAGCGCAATTGCACCTGAGTATAGTACAATGGGCAACAATACAACCACATAACCACTTAAAAACAAGCCCGAAGTTATGGACTTGGTCATTGTATCATAGCGGCGTTCCAAAAATTGTGGAATAGTGGTTAATCCTCCTTTGAGATAGCGAGGTAAGAGTAAAACTGCAGTTACGACCATTGCAATAGCCGCAAGGGTTTCCCAAGCCATAACCAGAATTCCATCATTATACGCGGAACCGTTTAGACCGACTAATTGTTCTGTAGATAAATTTGTGAGCAACAAAGAAGCAGCAATGACGGGTCCTGTGAGACTTCGCCCTCCTAGGAAATAACCGTCTTCTGTTTGTTCATTTGTGTTTCGGGTTGCGATGTAGGCTACAATACCTACAAGTAAGGTAAAGGCAATGAAAATTAAAAATTGCATAGTATCGTTTAATTCCCACTAAATGTATGAAAACAATTTTAAAGTCCAAGCTTATTTAAAAGCTCTTGAGCTTGAGTAAATTCATCTTCGTGAACCCATATTTCCTTATCGGTATAAAATGCACCAAAGCCTCCTAAACGAGCAGATTCCTCAGGATCTTTTACAACAGGATTAATATTAATGGATTCGAGTTCATCACAAAATCTATGAACCTCTATAGTATTGCCGGAATAAATTTTTTTATAAGATTTGGACATTGTTTAATTTAGGATTTGTTGTATTTGTTATTCCAAATGGCAGGGTTAAAATTTTTACCTAAAGCAAAACCATAAAACAATACGATGGAAGCAAGGGCTTTAAACATAAAAAAGAAAAGCATCCAATAGGAGGTAGCATCCGGGCTTTTAGTGAAGATTGCCATTGGAGTGAAGGCTGTAATAATCCAACTTACTCCAAGTAATGTCAACAACAAATTCCATATGTTTCTGAACGGCCACATAAAAAGCTTGCGAAAAGGATGCAAGTCATTTCCCCATTTGTGAACAAGATAGTAGTATTCATTCCCCATGGGAACAAATAGCAAGGGGTCGTCTTGTTTCGCTAAACGAAATAAAATTGAGGGAGCCATAATTTTAAAATCTGTAAGTACCGTATCGTGAGAACGTTCCAATTGCTTTATGGCATTTTCAGCACTTTCAGGTAAATCCCCTTTGAAATATTTGAGATCTAAAAAACGTAAACGATAATCAATACAAACGTCTTTTATTTGATTGATATGGAAGATTTTATTTGTTTCCAAAAGATCAAAAACAAAATTATTTTGAGATTTACTGGTTACCTCCGAAAAAATTGAATCAAGCGGGTAGTCCTGCTTACTTTTGATGTTGGCTTTATTCTGAGTTTTTTCTAAAGCTATTTCAATATTGGTTTGTGGGAAAATTTTCAGCATCATCATTCTATTTCAATTGACACAAAAATAGAAATAAATCTCTCTAATTTAAATTTTTAAGCGTAGAATGTTATCGCAATTCAGCCCCAAACTGGCTTTTAAAGTTCTGAAGTAATTGTTCCATGACTCTTTCAACTTGCTTGTCCGTAAGGGTTTTGTTTTTGTCCTGAAAAGTAAAACTGATCCCGTACGACTTTTTGTCCTTGGGTAGATTTTTCCCTTCATAGACGTCGAACAAGTTAACGTCTTGTAAAATCTTTCTTTCGGTTTTATATGCTGTATCTTTGAGCGATTGAAAGCTGACATTCTTATCGATCAGCAAGGCGAAATCACGACGCATTAGAGGAAACTTTGCCACCTCTTCATAAATGATCGGCTTTGAAAAAGCATGCTTTGTAAGCTCTTCCCAATTCAACTCAGCGAAATAAACCTCTTGATCAATACCAAATTGATTTCTTAAAGTGGAAGAAACGATTCCAAAATGACCGTATTTTTTAGCGTTGATTTCAAGGGAAAAAGCCAAATCGAAATGAGAAGCAACGGTTTCATCAAAATTGGGTTCTGAATATCCCAAGCTTTTAAATAAATCGGAGAGGATCCCCTTGAAGTAATAAAACGGATCTGGTTGTGAATTCAACTCCCAATGCGAGTTAAACACCTCACCAGAGATACTCAAAGAAAGTCGCTTTGCTTCTATAAACGCATCCCCTGATTTACCATAGATGGATCCAAATTCGTAGAGTTTGAGCTGTTTGTTCTGACGATTCAAATTAAACGAAACCACTTCTAGAGCCTGATAAAGAAGGGTTTGTCGCATTTTAGATAATTCTTTACCGAGGGGATTGACTAGCGTAACTGCTTGATGAAAATCTGCTGTGTATTCTGGAGAACTCAGTGAGTTGTTGAGTGTTTCAAAAAACCCAAAACTTGAAAGTTTACTTGCAACCTCATTTTCAATTTTGTGAATACTCTTCCATTGATAAGGAGGATTTGCTTCAAAAACTAAAGGTTTTTCTTCCAACCGATTGTAACCATAAACCCGAAGAATTTCTTCTATTACATCTGCAGGACGGGTTACGTCGACACGATAACGAGGAATAGTCATTCCTATTCCAGCTTCTGTTACGTTAACGATTCCAATCTCCAAACCACTAAGTATAGTGTAGAGTTCTTCTTTTTCAAGAGATTGACCAATAGTTTTTTCAATCTTCTCGTAGCTTAAAAAGATTTGTTTAGGTTCTTCCAAAGGTCTTGAAAACTCTTGTATGTTACTCGAGATTTCCCCTCCAGAGAGTTGTTTAATTAGAATGGCAGCTCTTTTTAATGCGTAAATTCCAATTTCTGGATCAATGCCGCGTTCAAATCGGAAGGAGGCGTCGGTATTAAGACCATGATATTTTGCTGTTTTTCTGATACTAACGGGATTGAAATAAGCGCTTTCCAGAAATACTGAATTTGTTTGTTCGTCTACTCCTGAGTGAATTCCTCCAAATACTCCAGCTATACAATGCGATTCTTTGGTATCGCCAATCATCAAATCCTCATCGGTCAGCTTGCGCTCTGTTCCGTCTAGGGTAATAAATGAAGTGTTTTTAGGAAAGGTTTTAACAACGATTTTTTCATTTATTTTATCTGCATCGAATGCATGTAAGGGTTGTCCCAACTCGTGCATCACATAATTTGTGACATCTACAATATTGTTTTTAGGGTTAATTCCAATGGCTTTTAAACGATTTTGAAGCCATTGCGGAGAAGGACTTATTTTTATATTGGTTAGAGTAAGACCGTGATACTGTAAGCATTTTTCGGAATCTTCAATTTCGACGGGAATGGTTTTCTGAGTGGTGTCCACATGAAAAGAAGAGGTTTCCGGAACGGACCATTCAAAAGGAATGTTTCTCAGTGTACATAGGGCTTTAAGATCACGTGCAACCCCCAAATGACTCATCGCATCTGCACGATTGGGTGTCAATCCAATTTCATAAACGGTATCAATTTCAACTTCAAAAATTGAAGCCGCAGGAGTTCCAGGGATTTTGTTGTGATCTAAAACTAGGATTCCGTCGTGATTACTTCCCAAACCCAATTCATCTTCCGCACAGATCATTCCCATACTTACCTCCCCACGAATTTTACTTTTACTAATCTTTACTTCAGTACCATCATGAAAAGTTAGTAGGGTCCCGACGGTGGCAACTAAAACTTTTTGTCCCTTGGCCACGTTTGGTGCGCCACAGACAATTGGAACGATTTCATTTTCACCTAAAAGAACTTCCGTTTTTTTGAGTCGATCTGCATTAGGATGGGGTTCACAACTCAAAACTTCTCCTACAACAACTCCTTGGAGTCCTCCTTTAATGCTTTCGTAGGAGTACATTCCTTCTACTTCAAGACCGAGATCGGTAAGCATTATACTAATCTCTTCGGTGGATAAGTCTGTTTTAATGAACTGTTGCAGCCAGTTATGAGAAATTTTCAAAAAATAAGGTTTTAAATATGTAGCAAATATAAGAATCTATCCTGCGATAATTAACTTATGAAATTCCAAATGTTGGAATCAAATTTTAAAGCGGCTAAGGTTTTTTTAATACATTGATGATCAGGATGTTTGAGAGAAGGATCTTCGTTTAAAATTTGGAAAGCTTTTTCTCGGGCTGCTTTGAGTAAAGGCTGATCTTGGATTAAATCTGCAATTTTGAACTGCAGTATGCCGCTTTGTTGGGTACCCATAAGATTTCCTGGCCCTCTGAGTTTTAAATCAACCTCAGCAATTTCAAAACCGTCATTACTTCGCACCATGGTCTCCATTCGAATTTTAGCCTCTTGACTTTGCTTTTGTCCTGTCATTAAAATACAATAACTCTGATCGGCTCCTCTACCAACGCGGCCTCGCAATTGATGTAGTTGAGACAGCCCAAACCGTTCCGCACTTTCAATAATCATCACGGAGGCATTGGGTATATTTACCCCTACTTCAATAACGGTTGTAGCCACCATGATTTGTGTTTTACCTTCAATAAAACGTTGCATTTCATAAGCCTTGTCCTCAGATTTCATTTGTCCATGAACAATACTAATTTGATACTCTGGCATAGGAAAACTTCTCGAAAGGCTCTCGTAACCATCCATTAAGTCTTTATAGTCTAATTGTGAGGATTCTTGAATTAATGGATAGACAACATAAACCTGCCTCCCTAAGGCAATTTGATCTTTTACAAAGGCAAAAACTTGAAGTCGATTCGAATCTGTTCGATGTAGGGTTTTTACTTTTTTTCGGCCGGGGGGGAGTTCATCGATTACGGAAAGATCTAAATCCCCGTATACACTCATAGCAAGCGTTCTTGGTATAGGAGTAGCTGTCATAACCAACACATGAGGTGGAAGTTCGTTTTTTTGCCAAAGTTTAGCTCTTTGGGCTACACCAAATCGATGTTGTTCGTCAATTACGGCAAGCCCAAGATTTTTGAATTGTACTGCATCTTCAAGTACGGCATGCGTACCAATAAGAATCGGAATACTGCCGTCAACTAATCCCTGATGAAGGACAACACGCTCTTTTTTAGTGGTATTTCCTGTCAATAAGGCTACCGGTATTTGGAGCGCATGTAATTGTTCTGAAAGGGATTGAAAGTGTTGTTGCGCCAAAATTTCGGTAGGAGCAACCAAACAAGCCTGAAAACCGTTATCAATGGCAATCAGCATTACCAATAGGGCAACTATCGTTTTTCCTGAACCCACATCTCCTTGAAGCAACCGATTCATTTGCCGCCCCGTTCCCATATCCATTCTAATTTCTTTGATCACTCTTTTTTGAGCCTCAGTCAATTCAAAAGGCAGGTGTTTTTCAAAAAAATGATGAAAATTTGTTCCAATTATTTCAAAAACATGCCCTTTAATTTTTTGCTTACGTTGCAAATTCTTTAGGACAAGCTGCATTTGCATGTAAAAAAACTCTTCAAATTTTAATCGCATTTGAGCTCTGCTCAGCAGTTGTTGAGATTCTGGAAAGTGAATTTGGCGAAGAGCGTAATCTTTAGAAATCAATTTGTATTGATCGCGTAATGCTTGGGGAAGGGTCTCAGAAAAGGGGGTCGTTTTGGTTTCTAAGAGATTGACCATTATTTTTTGAATAACCTTTTGTGAAAGCCCCTTATTAACTAGTTTTTCGGTAGAAGAATAAATAGGATAAAAAAGCATTTTCGTACTTTGCTGAAAAGTTGCTTCCAGTTCAAATTCTGGATGGGGGATGCTCGCTTTACCTTTAAACCAGTTCAGCCGACCAAAAACCACATAACTCTCGTTAATCTTTATTAAATCTCGAATCCATTGATGCCCTCGAAACCATACCAATTCCATTGTCCCGCTTTCATCTTCAAACTGAGCGACCATTCGTTTTCCTCTTTGTTGTGTTATAAAAGAAACGGAAGTGATTTTCCCTTTAATTTGTATTTCGGAATTATTTTGTGGCAATTCTCGTATGGCATAGAATCTACTCCGATCAATATATCGGTTGGGAAAAAAATGCAATAGATCTTGGAATGTTTGGAGATTCAATTCCTCCTTTAGCAAACGTGCACGATCAGGACCAACCCCTTTTAAATAAACCAGCGGGGTTTGCATAACATCCATATAATTTTATAATTTTATTTTGAAGACTCAAAGTGTAAATTTAATCAGAAAAAACGGCAAATTAGAAACATGCGCGCATTAGTCATTTCAGGAGGAGGAAGTAAGGGCGCTTTTGCCGGTGGTATTGCTCAATATTTATTGGAAGAGGAAAAACGATCGTATGATTTGTTTTTAGGAACATCAACCGGGAGCCTTTTGATTTCCCATTTAGCTTTAAACAAAATTGCTGAGATAAAAGAGATCTATACCAATGTAGATCAGTCCAGTATTTTTAATATCAATCCATTTTTAATTGTCAATCGAAAAGGGGTCGAACGGATTAAAATCAATCACCTCAATGTCTTAAAGAATTTTATTCGAGGAAGTAAAACCTTTGGAGAGAGTTATAACTTGCGAAAACTCATTGAAGATCAAATTTCTTATCCAGACTTTAAAATACTTCAAAAAAGTCAAAAAGAAGTGTTGGTTTGTGTGTCCAACATCACAACAAACTCCGTAGAGTATAAAAAATTAAAAGACTGTAGTTATGTGGATTTTTTGGATTGGATTTGGATTTCATGTAATTATGTTCCTTTTATGAGCCTCGTTACGAAAAACGGATGTGAATATGCCGATGGCGGTTTGGGTTGTGTCATTCCCATTGAAAAAGCCATAACTCTTGGAGCTACTCATGTAGATGCCATTCTTCTTGACACGGAATTCCAGCAGACCAATCGTGTACATTCGCGCAATCCATTTGATGCCCTAAGTTCCATCTTTGGATTTATTGCTGATCGAATCGAATCTCAAAACGTTCATATAGGGAAACTAGTTGCTGAAGACAACCATGCCTCAATTCGAATGTTTTACACTCCAAAAGTGCTCACTACAAACTCACTCGTTTTTAATAAGGCTCATATGGAAATGTGGTGGCAACAAGGCTGGGAACATGCCCGAGATCAAGCGCTTACTTCATCTTGAGGAAATCTATGGCTAAATTACTCAACGCTTCCACACCTAATTTCATCCCAGCATCATCTACCATGAAGGAGGGTGTGTGATGAGAAGGTGCCTCACTTTCATTCATATTTAGAGGGGTTCCTCCTAAGAAAAAGAAAAGTCCTGGAATTTCATTTTGAAAATAAGAGAAATCCTCAGCTCCTGTAATTGCCTTGATTTCTTTAACATTATTTACACCAGCGACCCGCTCCAAAGTTGGAAGCATTTTTTTGGTTAATTCAACATTATTGAAGGTAATGTCTGCTCCATCCTCAATGGATACAGTTGCTTCGGCCCGATACGCTTTCGCTATTGCTGGGACCATCTCTTGCATTCGAGTTCGGATGACTTCTTTCATATCCTTATCTAAGGTTCGAATGGTACCCACCATTTCAAGGCTTTCTGGAATGATGTTAAAACGAATTCCTGAATGAATGGATCCTACTGAAATTACTGCGCCTTCGTCAGTGAGTTTTGATTCCCGACTAATAATTGTTTGTAATCCGTTAATGATTTGAGCACTTGCAACAATAGGATCGACACTTTGCCAGGGGGTAGAGCCATGTGCTTGTTTGCCTTTGACAGTTATCACAAACCGTTGTGAAGCAGCCATCATCCCTCCTGGTTTGTAGGTAATTTTTCCTACATGAGTCCCTGAATTAATATGCAATCCGAATATGGCATCAACTTTTGGGTTGTCGAGAACCCCCTCCTCAACCATGAGTTTGGCCCCTCCACGTTCTCCCTCAGGGGAACCTTCCTCAGCAGGTTGAAAGATAAATTTTACCGTGCCTGGAAACGTTCGATTTTTGGATAATATTTCAGCAACACCCATTAAAATAGCTACATGAGTATCGTGACCGCAAGCGTGCATGACCCCCGTTTCTTGTCCATTATAAAGGGATGTAACATTGGATTTATAAGGAAGGTTGTTTCGCTCTGTTACAGGAAGGGCGTCCATATCCGCTCTAAGAGCGACTACTTTCCCTTTTGCATTTCCTTTCAAAATACCAACTACCCCGGTATGTGCGACCCCCGTTTGTACCTCAATTCCTAGAGACTTAAGATGAGTAGCGATATACTCAGCCGTTTTGAACTCTCTATTCGAAAGTTCTGGATTTTGATGAATTTGATGTCGCCATTCAATGACTTTGGATTCAATTTCGTTAAACTGATTCGAATTCAATTGCCCATGGAGCATTCCTATGCTGAATAGTACAAAAAACGATGTTTTATAAAGGAGCTGTTTCAAAATGTTTTTTGTTTTAAATATAGATGTTTATAATTAATTTGACTTATTGAGGTGAAAAATTAGATTATCCCTACTTTTAAACTCGATATGAAACACGTTCCAGAAACCTTCTTAGAATCTCTAAACGATGCTCAAAAACAAGCCGTACTTCACAAGGATGGACCGCTAATCGTAATTGCTGGAGCGGGCTCAGGAAAAACTCGTGTACTCACTTATAGAATAGCACATCTGATGGCCTCAGGAGTAGATTCCTTTTCTATTTTGGCGCTGACGTTTACCAATAAGGCAGCTCGAGAAATGAAAAGTAGAATTGCAGAATTAGTAGGTGAGGGGGAGGCTAAAAATCTTTGGATGGGAACTTTTCACTCCGTTTTTGCTCGCATTCTTCGACATGAGGGAGAAAAACTTGGATTTCCGTCTAATTTTACGATTTATGATACCCAAGATTCAGATCGACTAATCGCATCGATTATCAAAGAAATGGGATTAGACAAAGACATTTATAAATACAAACAAGTCCGTAGTCGAATCTCCGCATTTAAAAACAGCCTCATTACGGTTAAAGCTTATTATAACGACATTGATTTGCAAGAAGCCGACGCAATGTCAAAGCGCCCTCAAATGGGAGCTATTTATAAGGAATATGTAGATCGCTGTTTTAAAGCCGGAGCCATGGATTTTGATGATTTACTTCTCCGCACCAATGAATTGCTCAATCGTCATCCCGATGTTTTGGCAAAATACCAAGATAAATTTCGTTACATCATGGTGGATGAGTATCAGGATACGAACCATTCTCAATATTTAATCGTCCGAGCACTTTCAGATCGATATCAAAACATCTGTGTAGTAGGGGATGATGCTCAGAGTATTTATGCCTTTAGAGGAGCAAACATCAACAATATTTTAAACTTCCAAAAGGATTATGAAGACGTCGCTTTGTATCGTCTGGAACAAAATTACCGTTCTACAAAAACGATTGTTAATGCTGCCAATTCGATTATCAGTCACAACAAAACTAAGATAGATAAAGTTGTTTGGACCTCGAATGAGGTTGGCGAAAAAATCCAAATAAATCGATTGACAACCGATGCGGAAGAAGGTCGGCATGTGGCTTCCACAATTTTTGAATACAAAATGCAGGAACAGCGAAAAAATGCGAATTTTGCTATTTTGTATCGAACCAATGCCCAATCACGTGCAATGGAAGATGCCTTGAGGAAACGTGATATCCCTTATCGTATCTACGGTGGATTGTCCTTCTATCAGCGTAAAGAGATTAAAGACATTCTTGCCTACCTCCGTCTTATCGTCAATCCTAAAGACGAAGAGAGTTTAAAACGTATTATTAATTATCCCGCTCGAGGTATAGGACAGACTACGGTTGATAAACTCGTAGTTGCGTCTAAACAACACAACCTCTCTTTATTCGACACGTTGATTCAAGCCAAAGAACTCGGTTTGAATTTTAATGTAGGAATCACTTTGAAGCTCTCTAACTTTGCACTTCTTCTTCAGCGTTTCCAAATTGAAAATGAAACTTTAAATGCTTTTGAAATTGCAGATTTGGTTACCAAAAAGGTTGGTTTTGTTCAAGAGTTAAAAAAAGACGCTACTCCTGAGGGGATCGCTCGTATTGAAAATGTCGAGGAGTTGCTCAACGGGATACGTGATTTTGTTGAAGGTCAAGAAGAGTTGGCAGATGCCACAGGAAGTTTGTCTGAATTTTTGGAGGATGTTGCTCTTGCTACGGATTTAGATCAAGAGGACGATCCCAACAGCGATAGAGTAGCTTTGATGACTATTCATCTGGCAAAAGGCTTAGAATTTCCTTTTGTATTTATTGTTGGGATGGAGGAAGATCTCTTTCCCTCAGCAATGAGCTTAAATACCCGTTCAGAATTGGAAGAAGAACGCCGCTTGTTTTATGTAGCCCTCACTCGTGCCGAAGAACGTGCTTTTCTTTCCTATACCCTTTCCAGATACCGATGGGGGAAACTTATTGACGCAGAGCCGAGCCGTTTTATAGAGGAAATAGATGCGCAGTATCTCCATACAATTAAACCCAAAGAGGCGTATCAATACAAACCTTTAATGGATACTTCCATTTTTGGTGGGGAACCTCAGCCCAAGAGATCGTTTCAACCCCCGATTTCAAAAGAAAAAACCATTTCGACCCCAACACCAACCCAATTAAAAAAGCTCAGATCCTTGGGAACTTCCGATGCTGGTCAGCCAGATCAAGAGCTTATTTCTCTTGCAGAAGGAATGGAGGTAGAACACGCCCGTTTTGGTAGGGGTGTTGTCAAATCCATCGAGGGAAGTGGAAGTGACAAGAAAGCTGTGATTCTGTTTAAAGGTTTTGGGGTTAAGAATCTGCTTCTTCGTTTTGCCAAGCTCACCATCAAATAACTTTGTCATGGCTGCCTACATCTCCTTTTATTCAAAAACTCCCAACCCCAAACACCTTCATGAAGCAGCAGAAGTGCTCCATGGAGGAGGAATCGTTATTTTTCCAACGGATACCGTTTATGGTTTAGGATGCCTTAGCTCAAGCGTGAAAGGATTGGAACGTTTTGCTAAGATTAAAGAAGTTAAGTTGGAGCATGCACCCTTAAGTTTTTTATTTAGGGACATCAAAGAGTTGTCTCAATATGTTGCTCCCATGAATTCTCAGACCTTCAAGTTGGTTAAAAAATTGCTTCCTGGACCTTACGCCCTAATTCTTCATGCAGCAAATAAACTCCCAAAGCCTTTTCAAAAAAGGAAAACAATAGGTGTACGGATATCAAATCATCCTGTTTTACAAGCCTTGTTGCCGCTTTTAGACGCCCCTTTGATAACGAGTTCTTTACACGACCCTGATGAAATCATAGACTATACTACCGATCCAGAAAATCTTTTTGCACGTTGGGAAAGTAAAATTGACTTGATGCTCTCCGATGGTTACGGAAGTAATATTCCCTCAACTGTAATTGATTTAACCACAGACCCTTTTGAGTTAATCAGGGCTGGGGCAGGAGAAATCCCCAATGAGCTTTGAGTTTAGTGTCCTATTTTTTGTATAATGTGATAGGCAACTTCAAGAGCTCGAGTTCCATCTTCTAAAGAAACCAAGGGGGTACTTTTGGTATGAATACAATTCGCAAAATGTTCCAATTCATCTTGAATGGCATTCGAGCTTTGGATGTCGGGATTTTCAAAATAGATTTGTTTTTTCTTTCCTTCCGCATTGGTTAAAAGAAGCGCTAACTCTTCATTAGACGACTGAGGATCCACATCCTTCATTTTCACCAATTCCACTTTTTTAGTCAAGAAGTCTAAAGAGATGTAGGCATTTTTTTGAAAAAATCGGGACTTCCTCATTTTTTTTAAGGAAATACGACTTGCTGTAAGATTTGCGACACAACCATTTTCAAATTCAATTCTCGCAGTACTTATGTCTGGTGTCTCACTGATCACCGCTACTCCAGAAGCATGTATGTGTTTAATAGGAGACTTTACCACACTTAAAACGATATCAATATCATGTATCATCAAATCTAACACTACTGATACATCTGTTCCTCTAGGGTTAAATTCAGAAAGACGATGGGTTTCGATAAACATGGGATCTGTTAAGGAGGGTTTTACCGCTAAAAAGGCTGGATTGAATCGTTCGACATGGCCTACTTGCCCTAGAACTCCGTGATCTTTTGCTAATTGAACAAGGGTTTTTGCATCATCGACACTCGTAGTGATGGGTTTTTCAATAAAAACATGTTTTTTAGCTTCTATGGCTCTTTTTGCTAGTTCAAAATGGGCTAGCGTAGGAGTTACGATGTCAACAACATCCACAGCAGCAATTAAATCATCAGCAGATTTAAAGTAGGTGTACTCGTATTGTGCAAGTATTTTATCCACGGCTTTTGGATCAGGATCGTGAAAACCTATCAATTCATATGCCTCGGAGGCCGCAGCGATTTTTAAGTGAGTTTTACCTAAATGTCCTGCACCAAAAACACCAATTTTAAGCATAGTAATATCCTTTGATTCAAAAGTACAATCAAAATATTTATTATTGGAGAAACTGCGTTATTTTTGTGCCCCATGGAGGATACACCAAAATATCAAGGATTACGCAAACAGTTGATAGAACAGCTGCGTGAAAAAGGCATACAAGACAACGCTGTTTTGGAGGTCATGACTCAAGTTCCAAGACATTTCTTTATGGATCCCAGTTTAATCAATTTTGCTTATGAGGACAATGCCTACCCCATAGCTGCCGATCAAACAATCTCTCAGCCTTATACAGTAGCTTACCAATCTCAACTCCTAGAAGTGGGACCTACGGACAAAGTGCTTGAAATAGGTACCGGTTCTGGTTATCAAACAGCAGTTTTACTGGGTTTAACACCTCATGTTTATACTATTGAAAGGCAACAACTGTTGTATAAAAAAACACAGCGTCTTTTTACTCAACTTGGTTTACGACCTAAAAAACATTTTTTTGGTGACGGTTATCTCGGTTTTGAACAGGCTGCCCCTTATGATCGGATCCTCGTTACTGCTGCAGCACCAGAAGTTCCCAAAGCGCTTTTAAATCAATTAAAAGTTGGAGGAAAAATGATAATTCCTATTGGTGAAAACGAACAATTTATGACACGCTTCACACGTAAATCAGCTACTGCTTTTGATAAAGAAAAATTCGGTCGTTTTCGATTTGTGCCTCTATTACAAAATAAAAGTTAATCTTTTGTCTTTTTGATCCTTTGGCTTTCACCTTCAAGTTTAGTCTATGAAATTTAACAACACCAAAAACGCCTATGTGCTGAAGTCTGACAAAGAACTGCAAAAGGCTTATTTATTGTTTCGAATGATTTCAAAAAGGAGTTGGGTTCGGTTTGGAGGAAAACTTACTTTGTTAGCACTTCGCCTCGGATTACCTATTCATTCCCTTCTAAGAAAAACGGTTTATCAGCAGTTTTGTGCTGGAAATGAAGCTCAAGATTCTTTAAAAGTTGTAAATCAATTGGCGGCATTCAATGTAAAGTCCTATATGCATTATGCAGCCGAAAGTCAGAAGTCAGAGGCGGGAATGGAACAAAGCCTACAACAGTTTTTGAATGCAGTACAATTTTCTAAACAAAACAAAGCTCTTCCCTTTGTTGTCTTTAAACCAACGGCTTTAGGAAAAGTAATGCTTTTTGAAAAAGTCAGTGCAGGAATTCAGTTAAGTAAAGAGGAGGTTGCCTCCTGGGATAGAACAAAGGATCGAATTAATAAATGCTGTGCCATGGCCTATGCATGTCAGGTTCGCATGCTCGTAGATGCAGAAGAATCCTGGCTACAAAATGCGATAGATGCCATCGTATTGGATAAAATGAGAGCATACAACCAAAAAGAAACGTTTATTTTCACTACCCTTCAAATGTACCGCAAAGACAGATTGGAATACCTAAATTCACTACTCGAGCTTTCGAGAAAAGAGGGATTTAAGTTGGGGATAAAATTGGTCCGAGGTGCGTATATCGAAAAAGAAAACAATCGTGCGGAAGAGAAGGGGTATCCTTCCCCGATTTGTTCGTCAAAAGAAGCAACCGACGATAATTTTAATTTGGCATTAAATGGCATTCTTAATTCCTTAGATCATTGTGAACTGTTTCTTGGTACGCATAGCGAAGACAGTGTATTAAGAGTCTTGGATTTTATGAAAGCGAATCAACTCGCTCCCAACGATCCTCGGATTTGGATTTCACAACTCTTTGGGATGGCGGATCATATTTCATTTAATCTTGCCAAAGCTGGATATCAAGTCGTTAAATACGTGCCCTATGGACCTCTTAAAGAAGTGATTCCCTACCTTATCCGTAGAGCAGAGGAAAATACAGCCGTACAGGGTCAAACCCCCCGTGAATTGGAATTGATTCAAAAAGAACGAAATCGTAGAAAAACTCTTAAGGCTGAACAAAAGTGACTAAGGAAATTGTTTTTGCACAATTGGTTACTTCCATATAGGCTTTCTCAATTGAACCCAAGTGAATATAATACAAACGACAAGAATCCCTTTTAGTATCACTTTTAGAAAAATCAATTGTTCCTTTACGAATATAGGTTTGAAGTAAACTATCCGTAAGTTCTGGGTAATCCATTTTAATGTTTTCGGGTATGAAAACCTCCTTTTGAAGCAAATTGTCGATAACTCGGGCATTGGGAGTATAGTTGCAGCTTGTTTTTTTTCCATTAAAAATAAAAGTCAATAGAACTAGTCCTACTGAAAATCCCCCCAAATAAAAACCTAAACGATAAAGTACTTTCATAAATTGAGGGGTTAAGTAGTATGTTTTTCAAGCACTCTTGAAGTAGAGGTTTCTTGCGTTAGGGTAAAATGATCGTAATGAAGAGGTAAATGGGGAAGAACTCGTTCTCCCCATTCAATAAAGCAGGGATAGGAGGAGTCTAAATATTCTTCTAAACCGATATCTAGGGCTTCGTCGGGGTGATTCAAACGATAAAAATCAAAGTGATATATAGGTCCGTTCAATCCTTCGTAAGTATTGATTAGAGAAAAGGTTGGGCTATTTGCAGCATCCTTCACACCGAGTAGTTTTACAGCCGCAGCGATAAGCGTGGTCTTTCCAGCACCCAAATCACCATCGATCCGAATGACCTTTGTGGGGCTGTTGGTTAATAAAAGTGTAGCGGTTTGTTCTAATTCAGCTAAAGTAAAACTCCATTTCATACGACAAAAGTAGGGCTAACGAGAGTTTAATACAACAAAAGGGATGATCATTTCTTCAAGGGAAACCCCGCCATGCTGAAAGGTGTTTTTGTACATTTTGGCGTATTGGTTAAAATTATTTTTGTAGATAAAATACGCATCACTTTTTGCAAAAATATAGCTGCTATTAATCCCATAAAATGAGGGCAGTTGATACTCTTGAGGGTTTTTGCATTGGATCACATCTTTCGGGTCAAAGGTCAAGCTTTTACCCGATTTATATCGCAAGTTTATACTGGTTTCTTTGTCGCCAATCACCTCGCATGGATAACCTACGTGAATCGTTCCGTGATCAGTAGTGAACAGAATGGTATAGTTTAAATCGCAGGCTTTTTTGATTAATTCTTTAAGAGGACTGTTTTTAAACCAACTCGAAGTTATGGAACGGTATGCTTTGCTGTCTGGAGCGAGTTCTTTAATAACTTCCATTTCCGTTTTTGCATGAGAAATCATATCTACAAAATTATAGACTACGGTTGTAAGCCCCTCATGGGTGTGGTTTTGCAGATTTTTGATCAACTGTTGACTTTGTTGCAATTGAGTGATTTTATGATAACTCATCGGACGCTCCATACCGAGGCGTTGACACTGTTCCTTTAGTAATTCCAATTCGTATAAGTTCTTTCCTCCCTCATCAATATCATTTTTCCACCATTGAGGAAAACGCTTACTGATTTCCAAGGGGGTGTATCCTGCAAAAAACGCATTTCTTGCATACTGTGTAGCGGTGGGTAAGAGGCTGTAATAGGTTTCCTCTTGAATTACTTTACAATAGTTTTTGAGCTCGGGAAGTATGGTTTTCCATTGATCGAAGCGTAAATTATCTATCATTAAGAGCAAAGTGGGCTGATGCTGTTTTATTTGAGGAAAAACGAATTTTTCAAAAGCCTGATGCGAAAACACAGGGCCTGGATTTCCTCGCATCCAATGCTCATAATGGTTCTCAATAAATTTTGCAAATTGAATGTTCGCCTCTTTCATTTGGGTCTCAAAAACTTGAAACATGCTACTGTCTTCCAAGGATTCAAGTTCTAATTCCCAATACATCAACTTTTTGAAATAGTCGCTCCAGTCCTGATGGGTTTCGAGGTTCAACAAAGATTGAGAAATTTCTCTAAATTGCTGTTGGTAGTTCTGTGTTGTTTTATCAGCAATAAGACTTTTGTGGTTGAGAATTTTTTTAAGCGACGAAAGGATTTGGTTGGGGTTGACAGGTTTTATGAGGTAATCTGATATTTTTGCGCCGATGGCTTCTTCCATAATGTGCTCTTCCTCGTTTTTAGTTATCATAATCACAGGAAGATCAGGAAGTATGTTTTTAATCTCATCCAAAGTTTCTAATCCATTGAGGCCGGGCATATTTTCGTCCAACAAAACAATGTCAAATGAGGTTGCTTTGATGAGGTCTAGAGCATCTTGACCATTGGTACAGGGTGTGGTTTCATACCCTCTTTCTTTGAGGAAAAGAAAATGAGGTTTAAGCATTTCAATTTCATCGTCAACCCATAAAACTTTGATCCAATTCATTTAGTATCTTTGTTGAAAATTATGGCAAATTTGGTGTACCGCAAGAACACATTGTTTAACGACCCAATTTATGGATTTATTGCCATAGAAACCGATTTGATTTTAAATCTCATCAATCACCCCTTTTTTCAGCGACTCAGAAGGATCTCTCAAATGGGGCTTTCAAGCATGGTTTATCCGGGCGCACACCACACTCGTTTTGAACATGCAATTGGAGCCATGCACATCATGCAAAGGGCCATTGAAGTGCTTAGTGGCAAGGGAGTAAAAATCAGTGCAGAGGAAAAAGAGGGAATGCAAATTGCAATTTTACTTCACGACATTGGACACGGTCCTTTTTCTCACGCTACGGAGGAGACTTTTTTAAAAGGGGTCAATCACGAAAAAATTTCTTTGCGAGTGATGACTAAATTAAATCAGCATTTTAAGGGTCAATTGGATTTGGCTTTGGAAATATTTACTGGCAAATACCCAAGGAAGTTTATGCATCAGCTTGTCTCAGGACAAGTTGATGTAGATCGTTTGGATTATCTCAAAAGGGATAGTTTTTATACTGGAGTCACCGAAGGGAATATCAATACAGATCGTATTGTTGCCATGATGAATGTCAAGGATGAAGAATTGGTTTTTGAAGTAAAAGCAGTTCATTCCTTAGAGAAATTTTTACTTGCCCGAAGATTGATGTATTGGCAAGTGTATCTTCACAAAACAAGTTTGGTTGCAGAACTCCTTCTGGTTAAAGCTTTAGAGCGTTTTCAGTTGCTGTTTGATAAAAAAACGGAATCTTTAGAAGCGAATCATATGCTCTATCCTTTTTTAACAAATTCCACCTCTGGAGAGCTTAGTGAAGCCGTTCTGGATCATTACTTGACCCTAGATGACTCCGATCTTTTACAAGTACTTAAGAGCTGGAGAAACCATTCCGACGAAACGCTAAGAAAGTTATCAGATCAGTTAATCAATAGACGATTACCCAAGATCATCATTCAAGAAAAAAAATTTACAGAAGAAGAAGTTGAGCGACAGAAAAATCGTTTGGAACAACGTTTTAAAGCCAATCAGGCGGATTCAGACTTTGTCTTTAGCGGATCCATATCCAATCAGACCTATGTTTCGGATGAATCTCAAATCCTCTTATTAAAAAAGAACGAATCGGTTTTTCCAATTAGTGAAGCGATTCAATACCTAGACTTTAAGCAATTTTCCACGCCAGTTGTTAAGCATTTTTTATGCTTTCCAAAACGGGATAATTCCTTATAAATACCTATTTTTGCACGATGGATTTTACGGCCTTAGAAATCGCAAAAAAACTTAATGGAACTGTTGAGGGGGATGCTAATGTTTTCATTAACAGCCTCTCTAAGATAGAAGATGCTCATGCAGGCTCTATTTCATTTCTTTCCAATAGCAAGTATTTTCATTTCCTAGAAAAAACAAAAGCTAGTGCTGTAATCGTTTCAAAAAACATAAAGGTAAGCGACCGTATTTCCACTACATTAATTCGTGTTGACGATGCCTATGCTGCATTTACCCAACTTTTGATCTTGTGGTCTGAAAGTTCAGCAAAGAAACAAGTGGGTATACACAAAACGGCACAAGTAGATCCTACCGCTCATTTGGCTGAGGGGGTCTTTCTCGGTGCTTATGTGTGTGTTGGCCCCAATTCGATATTGGAAGAGGGAGTTCAAGTTCATGCTCATTCTGTGATTGGAGCTGATGTACAAATTAAAAAAAGAACTCATTTGCATCCACGAGTTACACTTTTGGATCAAACCAAAATAGGGGCGCATTGCATCCTGCATTCCGGAGTTGTGATAGGTTCAGATGGATTTGGTTTTGCCCCGCAAGGTCAAAATTCCTATTTGAAAATACCTCAAATTGGAAATGTAATTGTTCATGATCATGTTGAAATCGGAGCAAATACAACCATCGATAGAGCTACTTTAGGATCAACTGTAATTCAAGAAGGTGTAAAATTGGATAATTTAGTTCAAATTGCTCATAATGTAGAAATAGGTAAAAACACTGTAATTGCTGCCCAAACTGGTATTGCAGGTTCTACAAAAATCGGTGCTCATTGTGTTATTGGGGGTCAAGTAGGGATTGCGGGTCATCTTACTTTAGGTGATGGAGTTCAGATACAGGGGCAAACAGGCGTAATAAAAAATATTCCTAGCGGTAAAGCCATTCAAGGCACCCCCGCAGTAGAGTATAAATCGTATTATAAATCGTATGCTTTATTCAAACGTTTACCTTCCATAGAATCACGTTTATCAAGCTTAGAAAATAACAGATAAAATGATTAAACAAACAACCCCCCAAAAAACCCTAGCAAAATCTATACGCTTAGAAGGTGTAGGCTTACACAGTGGTAAAAAAATTGATCTTGAATTAAAACCAGCTGAGGAAAACTCTGGAATCAAATTTGTTCGAACCGATTATAATCCTCCTGTAGAAATTCCTGCCTTGGCAAATTTCGTTCTACGTACAGAACGAAGTACCACTCTAATCAAAGAAGAAGTAGAGATACAAACCACAGAACATTTACTTGCTGCCCTAATCGGAAGCTCCATAAACAATTGTACCATTGAAATCAACGGTTCCGAACTACCTATATTGGACGGTTCATCAAAACCCTACTGTGATGCGATAGCCATAGCAGGAGTGATCGAACAAGATGAACCGCAAGAGGTTTTTGTTGTTCAAGAAGTGTTACAACATAAGGATCCTGATACAGGAAGTGAAATTTTAATAGTCCCTTCCGATCATACTTCCTACAGTGTGATGATTGATTTTGAAACTACGGTACTAGGAACTCAAAATGCCGTATTGGAAAGGATAGATGATTTTGCAAAAGAGATCGCTCCAGCGCGAACTTTTAGCTTTCTTCATGAACTTGAACAACTTTTGGATCATGGACTTATCAAAGGAGGAGATTTAAACAATGCTATTGTCTATGTGAATCAGCCCTTGGCAAATGCCAATATGGAGCGATTAAAAAAAGCATTTGGAAAGGATCAAATTACCGTTAAACCCAATGGGATTCTTGACAATTTGAAGCTTAACCACACCAATGAAGCGGCACGTCATAAATTGTTAGACCTGGTCGGGGATTTAGCGTTGGTTGGCATGCCCATTCAGGGAAAAATCATAGCGACAAAGCCCGGTCATAAAATCAACACTAATTTTGCGAAAGAAATTGCGCTTTTGATTAAGCAACAAAAGAAATGTCATGCACCTGTAATTGATTGGTCTAAACCCCCTGTGATGGATGTCAATCAGATTATGGATATGTTACCACACAGACCTCCTTTTTTATTAGTTGATAAAATATTAGAACTTTCGGATCAACATGTCATCGGGTTAAAGAACGTGACCATGAACGAATCTTTTTTTCAGGGACATTTTCCAGGAGCACCAGTAATGCCCGGAGTTTTACAGATAGAATCTATGGCACAAGCAGGAGGTGTGCTCGTATTAAGTACGGTTCCTGACCCAGAGAATTACCTGACTTTTTTTATGAAAATTGACAATGTAAAATTCAAGCGCCCTGTTTATCCTGGGGATACTTTGATTTTCAAATTAGAACTTTTAACCCCGATAAGACGTGGAATTTGTAATATGAGAGGGCTTGCTTTTGTAAACGACCAGCTCGTGAGTGAAGGTGATCTAATGGCACAAATTTCTCGACGTAAATCTACAAATTAACCATGTCACAACCATTTACCTATATTCATCCTAACGCAAAAATTGCCGCTAACGTTTCTATAGATTCTTTTACTTCTATACATGACAATGTAGAAATTGGAGAAAATACATGGATTGGTTCCAATGTCACCATTATGGAAGGCGCGCGTATCGGAAAAAACTGTAAGATTTTCCCAGGAGCTGTTATCAGTGCGATCCCTCAAGACTTAAAATTTAATGGTGAAGATACTCTAGCAATTATAGGGGATCACACCGTTATTCGAGAATGTGCGACCATAAACAGAGGGACTTCTTCCAGTGGTAAAACAGAGATTGGATCCCATTGTTTGATAATGGCGTATTCCCATGTAGCCCACGATTGTACTATTGGGCATCATTGCATTTTTTCCAACAACAGTACCTTAGCTGGGCACATTACGATTGGGAATTATGTCGTTTTAGCTGGGCTTACGGCTATCCAGCAGTTTTGCAATATCGGTGATTTTGCTTTTATTTCTGGAGGTTCTTTAGTTCGTAAAGACATTCCCCCTTATGTGAAAGTTGCTCGGGACCCCTTAATTTTTACTGGAGTAAATTCGATCGGTATGGAGCGTAATGGCGTGTCTAAAAATCAAATCGAGCAAATTCAAAAAATTTATAAGATTTTATTTAAAAGCAAATACAATATTTCCCAAGCTATTGAAGTCATTAAGTCAGAAATTGAACCTACAGAAGAAAGAGGTATTATTTTGCAGTTCATTGAAAAATCAAAGCATGGAATTGTAAGAGGGTACGACCAAAAAAGTTAAATTTGAACATTATATGGCATCAACATCAGATATCCGAAAAGGATTGTGCATCAAGTACAACAACGACATTTACAAAATAATCGAATTTTTACACGTTAAACCTGGAAAAGGTCCAGCCTTTGTTCGGACAAAACTCAGAAGCGTGACTTCCGGAAAGGTATTAGAGAATACTTTTTCTGCAGGTCATAAAATAGAAGACATTCGAGTAGAAACACAAAAATACCAATTCTTATACAGTGAAGGGGAGCAGTTCCATTTCATGAATACAGAGGATTACAATCAGATCAGTGTCAGCAAGAAAATTCTGGATTCACCAGAACTCCTTAAGGAAGGAGAAATGGTATCCATTTCAATCAATACTGAGGACGGGCTGCCCTTATCTGCAGATATGCCAGCTAGTGTCGTATTGGAAGTCACACATACAGAACCCGGCGTAAAAGGAAACACGGCAACCAATGCGACCAAACCCGCAACAGTGGAAACAGGAGCAGCCATTAATGTTCCGTTGTTTATAAACGAAGGAGATAAAATCAAAGTAGATACCGAAAAAGGGAGCTACATCGAACGGGTAAAAGAATAAATTACTAATTGAGAAATAAGAAACTATGAGTGTACTTGTAAACAAAGCATCTAAAATCATTGTACAAGGATTTACTGGGAGTGAAGGAACCTTCCACGCCACACAAATGATCGAATACGGAACAAACGTAGTCGGTGGGGTAACTCCGGGTAAAGGCGGTCAAACGCATTTAGACAAGCCCGTTTTTAACTCTGTGGCAGAGGCGGTAGAAAAAGTAGGTGCAGATACCTCTATTATTTTTGTCCCCCCAGCATTCGCTGCAGACGCTATTATGGAAGCCGCTGAAGCCGGCATTAAAGTTATAATCACGATCACGGAAGGCATTCCAGTTAATGACATGACTAAGGCTTTCCAATATGTAAAAGCTCAAGGAGCCACGCTAATTGGTCCTAACTGTCCTGGGGTAATTACCCCAGGGGAAGCCAAAGTGGGAATCATGCCTGGTTTCGTTTTTAAAAAGGGATCTGTTGGCATCGTTTCCAAATCGGGTACCCTAACTTATGAGGCTTCCGATCAAGTAGTAAGTGAAGGATTAGGAATTTCTACAGCAATTGGAATTGGTGGTGATCCCATCATAGGAACAACCACTAAAGATGCGGTAGAGCTATTTATGAATGATCCTGAGACTACGTGCATCGTTATGATTGGTGAAATAGGGGGTCAGTTAGAAGCGGATGCAGCAAAATGGATAAAAGCTACGGGAAATAAAAAACCTGTTATTGGATTTATAGCAGGCGAAACAGCTCCTAAGGGAAGAACTATGGGGCATGCAGGTGCTATTGTTGGTGGAAGTGAAGATACTGCAGAAGCTAAAAAACGAATTATGCGGGAGTGTGGTATTCATGTCGTGGATTCACCCGCACAAATAGGGGCTAAGGTTGCAGAAGTAATGTCTTAAGTGTATTATATGAAGTTATTAGAGGGAAAAACTGCAATTATTACCGGAGCTAGTAGAGGAATCGGTAGAGGAATCGCTAAAGTATTTACTGAACACGGATGCGCCATTGCTTTTACATATAGCAGTAATCAAGAAGCTGCAGATTCCTTAACTAAAGAGCTTAGCGCAAGTGGAGTACAGGTTAAAGGATATCAAAGTAATGCTGCACATTTTGAACAAGCTCAAGAGCTCGTGGATACGGTTCTCAAGGATTTCGGCGGCTTAGATATATTGATCAACAATGCCGGCATAACCAAAGACAATTTGTTGATGCGTATGAGCGAGGAAGATTTTGATCACGTGATTGAGGTGAATCTAAAATCTATTTTCAACATGACCAAAGCGGTACAACGCACTTTTCTTAAACAGCGTAACGGGTCCCTAATCCACATGAGTTCTGTAGTAGGTGTAAAAGGAAATGCGGGTCAATCGAATTACGCAGCTTCAAAAGCCGGAATTATTGGTTTTTCAAAATCGATCGCCTTAGAGCTGGGCTCTAGAAATATACGATCTAATGTGATTGCCCCGGGTTTCATAGAAACTGAAATGACGGCTAAACTATCCGAAGAAGTAGTTCAAGGATGGAGGGAGGGTATTCCCCTAAAAAGAGGTGGACAGCCCGAAGACGTTGCAAATGCATGTGTCTTTTTAGCTTCTGATCTTTCCAGTTATATTACTGGACAAGTGCTCCATGTAGATGGAGGAATGTTAACTTAAATCTTAAAAAAAGAATTATGCAAAAATTACCTAAAATTGGACTGCCTATTATTTTACTCGTTGTAGTCTTGCTTATTTTTATTTCCAAATCCTCTATTAATATTGGATATGGTGAAGCTGGAGTACTCTTCAAAACCTTTGGAGGAGGAGTCGTAACCGACGAACCACCGCTAGGAGAAGGATTTCATGTCATTGCTCCTTGGAATAAGGTATATATTTATAACGTCAAGCAACAAGAGGTATTCGAAAGTAAAATGCAGGTATTGTCTTCAAACGGGCTAGAAATTAGTTTGGACATCTCTGTATTATATCAACCCAAAATTTCAGAATTGGGTTTACTTCACAAAACGAAAGGAGAAAACTACCTCAATATTATCATTATTCCTCAAATACGTGCAGTAGCCCGATCTATAGTGGGTCGTTATACTCCTGAGCAATTGTATTCAACCAAAAGGGATGCTATCCAAAATGAAATTTTTGAAGAAACTAGAAAGGCAGTAGAGGACCAATACGTTCAACTTAATGCTGTTTTGGTTCGTGATGTAACACTTCCTATAGCTATTCGAGAAGCCATTGAGCGAAAATTAAACCAAGAGCAAGAAGCATTGGAATACGAATTCCGTATTGAAAAAGCAAAACAAGAAGCAGAACGTCAGCGAATTGATGCCGAAGGTAAAGCTACAGCAAACCGAATCCTAAGTGCGTCACTAACAGATAAAATTCTTCAAGAAAAAGGAATCGAAGCGACAATCAAGCTTTCCGAATCTCCAAATGCAAAAGTGATTGTAATCGGAAGTGGTGATAAAGGCTTGCCTATTATATTAGGAAATCAATAAGCAAATTCATTATTTAATTTTTTTAAATATATTTGCAAATCAAATGACAACAAAAAGAATCTCTATACATCATACAACATACACTCAATCAAACGAGATGTAGTAGGATGTCTATGAACCTAATACTAGCCCGTTTGAGAAATCAGACGGGTTTTTTTTATTAAAAAGATATGGTACGTATAGCAATACAAAAATCAGGGAGACTCAATGAAGATTCATTGAACTTACTCAAAAGTTGTGGAATTTCTATTGACAATGGAAAGGATCAACTTAAAGCGGAAGCTAGAAATTTCCCAATGGAAGTCTTCTATTTAAGAAATGGAGACATTCCCCAATACATGCGTGACGGTGTGGTTGACTTAGCTATTTTAGGTGAAAATTTATTAGTTGAAAAAGGGGAGGACCTCAAGATCATTGAACAATTGGGATTTTCAAAATGCAGGGTTTCTATAGCTGTACCCAAAAATACCCGATTTCGAGGGGTTGAAGATCTTGCGGGGAAGCGAATCGCAACTTCTTATCCCAATACAGTGAATGCTTTTTTGGAGGCCAATCAAATTACAGCAGATCTCCACATCATCAACGGCTCTGTTGAGATTGCACCGAACATCGGTTTGGCAGATGCAATTTGCGATATCGTTTCCAGTGGGAGTACCCTATTTAAAAATAATCTGAAGGAAGTTATCGAAATCGCTCGTTCGCAGGCGGTTTTGGTTCAGGCTCCTAAAGTTAGTGACGAAACGAAAGAGACAATTGAAAAGCTGCGTTTTCGGATACAGTCTGTATTGAGAGCAAAACAATCCAAATACATCTTATTGAATGCTCCCAATGATAGAATAGAAGCGATTAGTAATATACTTCCCGTTTTAAAAAGCCCTACAGTCTTACCTCTTGCTCAAAAAGGCTGGAGTTCATTACATTCTGTAATTAATGCTGGAGATTTTTGGGAAGTCATCGACCAATTAAAAGCAGCTGGAGCAGAGGATATTTTGGTCTGTCCCATAGAAAAAATGGTTCGTTAATGAAGCAGTATAAAACTCCTTCCGCCTCTGAATGGGAAGCGCTTATGCAGCGTCCTACAGCTACTTATGAAGACTTAGAACCTCTCGTTGCTTCTGTTTTTGATGCCGTAAAAGCAAAAGGAGATCAAGCGATAATTGATTATACCGCTCAATTTGACGGTGTTCTTCAGGATGAATTTAAAGTGACTTCCTTGGAGCTAGACCAAGCCGCAACAAAAGTCTCAGAGCCCTTAAAAAATGCGATTCAAAATGCAAAAGATAATATTGAACGTTTTCATAAGGCACAACTCACCGAAACCCTCCGAGTCACCACTCAAAATGGAGTGGAATGCTGGCAAGAAAAAAAACCGATTGAAAAGGTTGGGTTGTATATTCCCGGAGGTTCAGCACCTTTGTTTTCAACTATTTTAATGCTTGCAATTCCTGCTCAAATTGCCGGTTGTAAGGAAATAGTATTGTGTTCTCCACCCAATAAAGAGGGAGGGCTTCCTGCTGAAGTTTTGTATACAGCGAAGCTATGCGGTATTGAGCAGATTTTTAAAGTAGGAGGGATTCAAGCCATTGCAGCCATGGCACTAGGTACGGAACAAATCCCTAAGGTGTATAAAATCTTTGGCCCCGGAAATCAATACGTTACGGTAGCCAAACAGTGGGCTACACGCCATCATGTCGCGATCGATATGCCTGCAGGACCCAGTGAATTGTTAGTTGTTGCAGATGAAAGTGGAAAGGCCGATTTTATCGCTGCAGACCTTCTTTCACAAGCGGAACACGGTAAAGACAGTCAGGTCGTTTTTGTAACCACTCACGAACCACTTCTTGAACAGGTGGCTCAATCTATAGCCGCTCAACTCGATGATTTACCTCGTAAGGAAATAGCTGCAGCTGCCTTAGAAAACTCAAAAGCCATTTATTTTGAGAAGGATAGTGAGGCCATAGATTTTATTAATTCGTATGGACCAGAACACTATATCGTATGTGTGACAAACGAATCCTTATACCTCGAAAACGTCAACAATGCAGGTTCTGTATTTGTTGGAAATTACACTCCTGAAAGTGCGGGTGACTATGCTTCAGGCACTAACCATACCTTACCTACAAACGGCTATGCCAAACAATACAGTGGGGTGAATTTAGATAGTTTTAGAAAAGCCATTACGTTTCAAAAGATCACTAAAGAAGGGATCCAGTCTCTAGGTGAAACCATTGAACTCATGGCTGCTGCTGAAGGCTTGGAGGCACACAAAAACGCTGTTAGTATTCGATTAAAAGCAATTAAAGATGGAATTTAATCTCTCAAAATACATCCGTCCCTCATTAATATCCTTGGCTCCATACCAATCTGCACGTCAAGAATTTGAGGGCGATGGTAGAAAAATGATTTTATTGGATGCCAATGAAAATCCATTTGAAAGTGTTGTCAATCGTTATCCTGATCCTTTACAACAGCAATTAAAAAAAGAAATTGCCCTTTGGAAAGGAGTAGAGGAAGATCAACTCTATTTGAGCAACGGTAGCGACGAATTTATTTCTCAGGTGATTATGGGAAGCTGTGCTCCTGGAAAAGATCAAATTATGATTTTTCCTCCAACTTTTGGTATGTACAAAGTAGCCGCAAATTTACATGGGGTCGGCGTCCAAGAAGTTCCTCTTACAGTTAATTTTCAATTGGATATAGCGGCCATACTGGGAGCCATAAATGAGACCACCAAAGTGATTTTTATTCCAACACCAAACAATCCAACTGCCAATAACTTTGATTTAAACACAATTGAACAGCTTCTTCAAAACTTTTCAGGTTTGGTTGTAGTGGATGAGGCTTATGTTGAATTTAGCTCAAATCCCTCGGTGGTGTCTTGGCTTGACAAATATCCCAATCTCCTTGTTTGTCAAACATTTTCAAAGGCACAAGGTATGGCTGGAGCACGTTTAGGAATGGCTTTTGCTCACCCTGAAATGATTGCTTTTTTCAATCGGATAAAAGCACCGTATAATATCAATTCACTAACGATTAATGCTGCGTTAACACGACTTAAAGAGCAGGATAAAGTAGGAGCGCAAGTCGCTGTGTTGCTTTCCGAAAGAAAGCGATTGGAAGACGCTTTGGCAACTCTTCCCATAGTACTTCACTGTTACCCTTCTGACGCAAATTTTGTTTTGATTCGTGTGGATGACAGTCTATTGCGTTACCAACAGTTGATCTCTGAGGGAATCGTAGTTCGCAATCCATCTAAAAACTTAAATTGTGAAAACACCCTTCGGATCAGTGTAGGCCGTCCAGAAGAAAATGACCGTTTGATCGAAGCGTTAAAAAAAATAAGTTATTCAGTATGAAAAAAGTATTGTTTATAGACCGTGATGGTACTTTGGCACTAGAACCAGAAGGCTATCAATTAGACTCCTTTGAGAAATTGGACTTTTATCCCGGGGCATTTACCTACTTAGGAAAAATTGCAAAAGAACTGAATTTTGAATTGGTAATGATTACCAACCAAGACGGCTTGGGAACAGCATCTTTTCCAGAAGAAACCTTTTGGCCAGTTCAACATTTTCTGCTTCGAGCGTTCCAAAACGAAGGGATTGAATTTAATGAAGTTTTGATCGATAAAAGTCTTCCTCAAGACAATGCACCTACTCGTAAACCACGAACAGGAATGCTGACCTCGTACCTCGGAAACCCAGAATACGATTTGAGTAAATCCTATGTCATTGGAGATCGACTTACCGATATGGAACTTGCAAAAAACATCGGTTGTAAGGGATTGTTCCTTGCCAATGATCCCCATCTGGGCGAGGGGGAATTGGAAACTAAAGCATCGCTTCCGATTGTTTTAAACACCACTTCTTGGAAGGAAATCTATTCGTTTTTAAAACTGGACCAACGCCAAGTAAGCTACGAGAGGAAAACAAAAGAAACAGCCATCCATCTCGAACTCAACATAGACGGCACAGGGAAAAGTGAGATCACAACAGGAATTGTTTTTTTTGATCACATGTTAGACCAATTGGCTCGCCATGGCGGTATGGATATTCGCCTCAGTGTAAAGGGAGATCTTGAAGTTGATGAACACCACACGATAGAAGATACGGCAATTGCTCTTGGAGAAGCATTTTCCCAAGCGTTAAGTAATAAATTAGGAATGGAACGATATGGTTTTTGCTTGCCTATGGACGATTGCTTAGCTCAAGTAGCCATAGATTTTGGGGGTCGAAGTTGGTTGGTTTGGGAAACTGAATTCAAGCGGGAGATGATTGGCAAAATGCCAACTGAAATGTTTTTCCATTTTTTTAAATCCTTTTCCGATGGTGCGAAAGCAAATATCAACATCAAAGCTGAAGGAACGAACGAACACCATAAAATTGAAGCCATTTTCAAAGCTTTTGCCAAAGCAATCAAAGGTGCAGTAAAACGCGACCCAGAGAAAATGATTCTACCCTCAACGAAAGGAAGTTTGTAAATGATTGCTATTATTGATTACGGAGCGGGAAATACGAAAAGCCTTCAATTTGCTTTGGAGCGTCTAGGGGTATCTAGTTTATTAACCTCAAATGAGCGTGAGATCCGGAGTGCGGATAAGGTCATTTTTCCGGGTCAGGGTGCGGCTGGAAGTGCCATGAAAAAATTACACCATTACGGATTGGACAAGTTAATTCCTAACCTAAAACAACCCGTTTTGGGAATCTGCTTGGGGATGCAACTGCTATGTGAGCACAGCGAGGAGGGTGATGTGAAAGGATTGGGAATCATAAAAGGAACCGTCAAACGCTTTTCGAATCAAGTGAAGGTTCCTCAAATGGGTTGGAACAGTATTCACGACCTTAAAGGTCCATTGTTTGAAGGCATCTCTTCTAACTCCTATATGTATTTGGTACATTCTTTTTATGTACCACAATTGGAGGAAACGGTGGCAACGAGCAATTACAATGGAGAGTATAGCGTGGCCTTACAAAAGGATAATTTTTATGGGGTCCAATTTCATCCTGAAAAAAGCAGTAGGAAAGGGCAACTTCTTTTACGCAATTTTTTAAATCTATCCCAATGAGAATACTACCCGCAATAGACATTATAGAAGGAAAATGTGTGCGCTTATCTAAAGGGGATTATACTACCAAAAAAATCTATAACGAATCTCCCCTAGAAGTAGCTAAAGCCTTTGAAGCTCATGGAATCCAACACCTCCATTTAGTCGATTTGGACGGGGCTAAATCGAAACAAATTGTCAATTATAAGGTCCTGGAAACCCTAGCAAGTCAAACCTCGCTTAAAATTGATTTTGGGGGGGGATTAAAATCTGATGCCGATCTCAAAATTGCCTTCGAAAGTGGAGCCAATCAAATTACGGGAGGGAGTATCGCCGTTAAGGATTCAGATACTTTTGTTTCATGGATTGAAAACTACGGCGCTGAAAAAATCATTCTAGGGGCTGATGTGAAGGGGTTGTATATTGCCACAGACGGTTGGCTCGAAACCTCTCAATTGAACCTCTTTGATTTTGTGCAATCGTATCAAGCGAAAGGGATCTCCTACGTTATTTGTACCGATATTAGTAAGGATGGAATGCTAGAAGGACCCGCTTTTGAGCTCTACCGCAGCTTGCTCTCTAAAGTAAACATAAAGCTCATTGCTTCGGGAGGAATTTCTACTTTTGAAGAGCTTCCGCAACTTCAAGAGCTTGGCTGTGAAGGAGTGATCATTGGTAAGGCAATTTATGAAAATCGTATTTCATTAAAACAAATAGAAAAATTTATACTTAGCTCATGATTATAAAAACATTGCGTTTTGTGAATGAAACGAGTCAGGATAAAAATTTAGAACGATGCAAAGAAATGGATCTCTACCTAAAGCTTATTTCATATGCTGACTAAACGCATTATTCCTTGTTTGGACATCAAAGACGGCAGGACGGTTAAAGGGGTAAATTTCGTTGACCTACGGGATGCGGGAGACCCTGTTGAACTTGCAACCCAATATGCCCTTGAGCAAGCTGATGAATTGGTTTTTTTAGATATTTCAGCTACCGAACAAAAGCGGAAAACTCTCGCAGACTTGGTGTTGCGAGTGGCTGCAGCGATCGACATTCCCTTTACTGTAGGCGGTGGGATTAGCTCCATAGCCGATGTAGAAGTACTTTTAAAAAACGGAGCGGATAAAGTATCCATCAATTCAGCAGCAGTTAAAAATCCAGATCTAATTAATGAATTGGCACTACAATTTGGTTCTCAATGTGTTGTAGTGGCTATCGATGCAAAACAAATTGAGAACCAGTGGAAAGTACATTTGGTCGGAGGGAAAGTGCCTACGGAACTGGATTTGTTTGAATGGGCAAAGGAAGTGGAATCCAGAGGAGCAGGAGAGATTCTCTTTACCTCGATGAATCATGACGGAACAAAACAAGGATTTGCCAATCATGCACTTGCCCAACTGTCCGAAACAATTAACATTCCCATCATAGCATCCGGTGGAGCGGGTAATGTTTCTCATTTTATAGATACTTTTAAAGAAGGTAAAGCCGATGCTGCATTAGCTGCTAGTGTTTTTCACTTTGGAGAAATTTCAATACCCGAACTTAAAAACGAACTCAAACAACAGCAAATTGCTGTACGTATAGAAACCTTATGAAAGCAGATTTTTCAAAAACTCCCGATCAATTAATCCCAGCAATCGTTCAAGATGCAATCACAAACAAAGTATTGATGCTCGGTTATATGAATGAAGAAGCATTGGAGGTTACCCAAAAACTTCAAAAAGTAACCTTTTTTAGTCGGTCAAAGCAACGTTTATGGACTAAAGGGGAAGAAAGTGGAAATTTTCTCAACTTGGTTTCCATTCACCTAGACTGTGATCAAGACAGTCTGCTGATTTACGCAAAACCGGAGGGACCGACTTGTCATAAGGGAACGGATACGTGTTGGGGTGAATCAAATACTGCTCCCTTAGCATTTCTAGAAGAATTAGAAGCAACTATTGCACAGCGAAAAGCAGCCAATGCACCAAACAGCTATGTGGCTTCATTATTTCGTGAGGGAATCAATAAAATTGCTCAGAAAGTAGGGGAGGAAGCTATAGAAACCGTAATCGAAGCAAAGGATGATCAGGAGGATCTCTTTCTTAACGAAAGCGCAGATTTATTGTTTCACTACTTAATTCTTTTACAAGCAAAGGGCTTTACCTTAGCCGATATAGTAAAAACTCTTGCCGCTCGTAAGGGATAAACTCTTTGAAGATGCTTATAAAAAATGTACATTTAACTTCCTCAAATCAAAATAACTTTCTCATGCGAAATCTTTTTTTATTCTTTATTTGTTTGTTGTTTTTTTCTTGCCAAAGCAATCCTAAAGACAACGTTCAGGATGTAGACCCTTTTTTTGAGTCTTTTTATCAAGAGAGTCTAGCACTGTATCGAATTAAGGGAACTTTTCAAGGAGATCCGCGATATAACGATACACTGCCCAACTTTCTTTCGCCAGAATTTGAAGAAAAAGCGAAGGCCTTTTATTCAAGCTATTTAAAACAAATTGAACAGTTTGATTGGGACTCTTTAGACCAAGAGGCTGGGTTGAGTTTGCATATTTTAAAGTGGGAATGTGAAATGGCACTTCAGGGGATGGAGTTTAAAAAAAATCAAATGCCCATAGATCAAATGTGGGGATTCCAGCTTACTATGGGACAGTTGGCCAGTGGAGAAGGGGCACAACCCTTTAAAACTGTTCAAGATTACGACAATTGGTTGATCCGTATAGAAGGGTATTTGGATTGGCTCCATAGCGCTCAATTGAAAATGAGAGAAGGGATACAAAGTGGCTGGGTACTTCCTAAATCGCTTGTCCTTAAAGTTGTTCCTCAATTGGAAGAAATGACAACCACCAATCTTGAAGAACATCTATTTTACAAACCTGTTCTCAATTTCCCTTCAACGATAGAAGAAGCCTCCCAAAACCGATTAAAAAAAGCCTATGAGGAGATGGTTCTAAATCAAATCGTCCCAGCGTATAAAAAACTTCATGATTTTATGGCAAACGAATACTTCGATGCTGCTCGTGAAACCAGTGGTTACAATGCACTGGAAGGTGGAGCAGCTTACTATCAGTACGCTATAAAATTATACACTACTACCCATATGACCGCTGATGAAATCCATGAGCTTGGATTAAATGAGGTAGCTCGTATTGGTCAGGAAATGGAAAAAGTCAAAACTCAACTCGGATTTAAAGGCGACTTAAAAGCTTTTTTTGAAGAAGTTCGAAATAAAAAAGAGTTGATGCCTTTTAAAGATCCCCAGGAAGTTATTGCTAATTTTTACGCTATTCAAGAGCGCATGCTGCCTCAGGTGAATACCCTTTTTGAATTACAGCCAAAAACTCCTTTTGAAGTAAGGCGTACAGAAGCTTTTAGAGAAAGCTCTGCTAGTGCAGAGTACAATCCAGGATCACTGGACGGTACACGTCCAGGAATTTTTTATGTTCCTATTCCTGAGGTAACTCAATACAATATGTACTCCGATGAAGATTTATTCTTACATGAAGCGATACCGGGGCATCACTTTCAGATTTCACTCCAACAAGAAAATACAGCTTTGCCTTCTTTCAGAAAAGATCTTTGGTATAGTGCCTATGGGGAAGGATGGGCCCTTTATACAGAATCCTTAGGTAAGGAGCTTGGGTTATATACAGACCCCTATCAGTATTTTGGAATGCTGGGTGCTGAAATGCATCGTGCAGTTCGTTTGGTAGTGGATACCGGATTACATGCCAAAGGATGGACTCGGGAGCAAGCCATTCAATATTCCTTAGATAACGAAGCAGAATCAGAGGCGAGTATTGTTTCTGAAATTGAACGTTATATGGCCAATCCAGGTCAAGCGTTGTCTTATAAAATTGGACAACTTAAAATTCAATCCTTACGTCAACAAGCAGAAAAAGAGCTTGGAGCAGCATTTGATATAAAAGTATTTCATAGAATTGTATTGGAATCCGGTTGTATTCCTTTGGCTTATTTGGAAGATAAAATAATCCGCTGGATCGCAAATTCACTAAACTAAAACCAAACGATGAGTAAAATAAATCCCGACGTTTTCGCTTTTTATACCGAATTGACTCAAAACAATACACGAGAATGGTTTGACCCTCAAAAACCTCGATTCAAAAGCCTTGAAACCGAAATTAAGCAGTTTGCTGAGGAACTCAAAAATGCTTTAAATCAAACCGATGAGATTGAGCGAGCCAAACTCTTTCGCATTTATAGAGACGTTCGTTTTTCTAATGATAAAACGCCATTTAAAACCCATTTTGGAATTTCATTTCACCGAAAAAAACCACAATTGCGTGGGGGGTATTACTTGCATATAGCTCCAGGGGATTCCTTTATCGCTACAGGGTTCTGGGATCCTAATAAGGACGACTTACTGCGCATTCGTAAAGAATTGGAAATGGATGCACAAGAATTACGGAACCTTATGGCTAATCCGAAATTAAAATCCTATTGGGGGGAACTCCAAGGAGATGAAGTGAAATCTGCTCCTAAAGGCTTCTCAAAGGAGCATGCAGATATCGATCTCATAAAAAAGAAACAGTATTTGTTCATAAAAAAATTCACAGACAGCGAAGTGTTGGCTGCTGATTTTCAAAAACATCTTATCGAACATTTTAATGCAATACGGCCTTTTTTTGACTATATGTCCAGTGTCTTAACCACAAATTTAAACGGAGAATCCCTCCTCTAATTTTCTTAAAATGAAAAATATACTTTCTAAATTATTCTTTAGTTTAACTGCAGCATTACTTTTTGTTGGTTGTGCAGCATTGAGAACCCTCAAAAGCCCATTTGCTGATGTGATTCAAAC